>JADEYI010001263.1_pt1 | contig 20491 bp, 20 predicted proteins | sample 8542331 | NCBI WGS metagenome assembly JADEYI01 (sample SAMN16510988, study PRJNA670497) | mine drainage metagenome | isolation source: biofilm near Copperflume 1 | place: Germany: Marsberg coppermine Kilianstollen | collected 2018-02
AGTATAGCCATCGCCCGCGCCACAGCTTCTACATTCTGCGGTTCGTTCAACCATCGGCTGACCCCTGATGGGTGGGGCAGCGGCAGGTAGCGAACGCCATCTTTTACCACAGCCGTACCGACAACCGCGCTCAAGGAAGGCGCTCTGCCCAGAAAAGTCTGGATCGCCAGCATACCAACCAGCAAAATTATGTCGGGCTGGAGCAGGCGCAGTTGGTCATCGAGCCAGGGTCTGCAAAGCGATTGCTCGATGGGAGTGGGCACGCGGTCACCTCTCGCGCCGGGCAGACGGCCCGGATAGCACTTGGTGACCGCGCTGAAGTGAATCTTCCGCCAGAAGTCGTCACGCGGTATGCCGCCCATCTCAAGCCACGCTCGCAGCTTTTCGCCTGCTATCCCCGCGAAAGGGCGGTTCTCGCACGTGGCGCGCAGTCCAGGCGCTTGCCCCACCAGCAGGATGCGCGGCAGAGGGGCATCTGGCTCAGGGTCGCGGGCGATAGGCACAGACTCGCGCTCGCTCAGATACCCTGCCAGGTGACATCGGCGGCAGGCGCGCATACGGGTGTTCAACTCAATAAGCGTGGAAAGCTGTGGGCTGGAAAGAGATTCACAGACTAAAAGCCTGCTACTCTCTGTTGCGGAAAACTCTATGCCGGGCATACCTTTGCTTTCTTACCCCTGAACCAGACTGCGCAGCAGGGCGAGGTTCTCTTTGTCCTCCGCCATGTCGGGGCCCTTCGGGGTCTCAAGCACCTTGGGGAGAGCAGCCAGACGTGGATCGTTCATGATCATCCTGAACGGCTCAACTCCCAGCGCGCCCTTGCCTATATGCTCGTGGCGGTCAAGGTGAGAGCCGAGGCCCTTCTTCGAGTCGTTCAGGTGAATGGCACGCAGCTTGTCGAGACCTACTATTCTGTCGAACGACTCTACCATGCGCTCGTATGTCAGAGGCTCCGTGAAGTCTATGCCTGCTGCGAAAAGATGGCATGTATCCCAGCAAACAGCTACACGCGCCTTGTTTTCGGCGCTGAGCGAACCCAGCACAGTGGCGAAGTGCTCGAAGCAGTAGCAAAGGCAAGTGCCCTGTCCAGCTGTAGTCTCCAGCAGCACAGTAACCTGCTGGCCTGGGCGTTCGGTCAGCACACGGTCAATACCGCGCGCTATCCGCTCAAGGCCGACCTCCTCTCCCGAACCCATATGCGCTCCTGCGTGAGTAACGAGCGCCGGAATACCCAGAGTGGCGCAGCGATCAAGCTCATGGCCGAAGGCTTGCAGCGACTTCTCCCAGAGACGGTCGTCAGGGCTGGCAAGATTGATCAAGTAGGAGTCGTGAACAATCAGGGCTGACGCATCAAGGCAAAACTGCTCACGAGTGCGCTTGAATAAATCGGCCTCTTCTTCGCTGATCGGCTTCGCGGCCCACTGGTTAGCATTCTTGCTGAAAAGCTGCACAGCCGTACAGCCGAGTTCCTCTGCGCGCTCAAGCGCCTTGTAACAGCCGCCAGCAGCCGACATATGAGCGCCAAGTTTCATTGTATCTCCCAAAGAACAAAGGATAGAAGCCCGCGCCGGACCAAGTCTATTATAGCCCACCCGCCCGTGAGGAGTAGAAGAAATAACGAGAGGAGCACTGCGGCTTTGCCTCCACCTGTGAGCTAGCCGTTAGCGGATACAGGGATGCTTCCTGCTATTGCTTCTAACGAGGCCAACACGCCGCGCTCCATATCAGAGAGTGACATTCCTGGTACCATAGGGTCATCGCTCGGCAAGCCAGGGAGATGTATAAAGCCGAAGCGCGGCGCGTCAGGTAGGCTTTTTGCCCAGGCCAGGGCCTTGTAGAGCGTGTGGTTGCACAGATATTCGCCCGCGCTCAACGAAAGTTCTACCGGCAAGCCAAGCGACTTGATTCTTGCAGCTATCGTCTCCACAGGCAGTGTGCTGGGCAGCTTGTCTGGACCATTGGCGTCAATGTGCGGGCTGTCAGGAGACCAACCGGAGTTGTCGAGGCGGTTATCGCAGAGATTACAAGCCCCGCTTTCAACGGAGATATGCGGGCGGAGTGCCGCTTGCCCCAGCATCAACACCCATTGCGGGCGCGTCTGCTCGATGGCGGCGCGCAGAGCAGGCCATGCCTGTTGCCAATCAACGGGAAGCTGCCTGGATACAACATAAAGCTCACCCAGTGGCTTATTATCCAGCGCACGTGCGATCTCCCAGGAAGGATTGATCGACCATTTGCCGAACGGCTCAAAGCCGGTGAGCAGCAACGTAGAGGTGGGATGTTGCTTATACATTTAGCGGGTGATATCCATTCGCAACGCGTCAGTTACCCGGTTGAAGTAGTTGAATAGCCCTATAGCGCACACCATCTCCACAATCTGCCCGTCATCGAAGAAGCCTTTCAATCGCCCCCAAAGCTCGTCACTTACTGCATGGCCCGACTCGGTCATGCGGTCGGCAAACTCCAGGGCAACCAGTTCTTTCTCTGAGAAGAGATCAGTGTCGAGTATAGCGTTTTGCAAACCGGCGATTTTCTCCTCCGGCACCTTATGACGCCGCAACGCGGCGGTGTGGGAAGCCAGTCAGTACGCGCACCTGTTGAGGGCGCTGGTACGAACAATTAGCATCTCCTTGAAAGAAGGAGCCAATGTGCCTGTGCCGAGGATCGCAGCCATGTGCGCCTCTGCAGTCAGCATAATCTCCGGTCGAACAGCAAGCGTGCGGAACATATTAGGTATGTTGCCGCGTGTCTGCATAAATCTGTCGAAGACCTTGCGCACTTCGAGCGTAGCGTCAGCCGGTTCTACTTTTGGGAGTCTAGCCATATTGATCCTCCGATCCATTTGCGGGTGTGTACCGATATTCTATCACAAAAAGGCGATGTCGCGTCCCCTGAAGGGAGAACTACGGGTGCGCCAACGATGCCCGACGCCGCAGTACCAGCGACTGAAAATGCACACCAGGCTCGCGCTCAAGTGGAATTATCCTGAAGTAAATTAGCTCGAAGAAAGGGGCGACTATTTCTCGAAGATGCTCGTCAGTGTGATAGGAGAAGAATCGCTTCGGGTCATGGTGGTCACCAGGCCATGGTCCTTCGCGGTCCAGGCCCCCATAGAGACCCAGGTAGAAGAGCCCCCCAGGTTTCAACAAGGAGCGAATCCGCACCAGGACTGCGGGCACATAGCGCCCTGGAACATGCAGCAGGCAATTGAGGGCGTAAACTGCCGCAAAGCTGCCCTCCGCAAAATCGAGGTGGAGGAAGTCCATTGTATATGAAGTAAGCCCTTTCGCTTGACAGAGCTTTACCATCTCAGGTGAAAGGTCGGTGCTGACGACCTGCATCCCGTTGTCCTGGAAGAACTTGCTGTCCTTGCCTGCGCCCGCGCCTACCTCCAGCAGCGACGTTTTGCCCTCTTTCTGTAGCATTTGCAGGAAATACTGTCTCTCCTCTATTTTCCACGCGGCAACGGGACTCTGTTCGCGCTCTTCAGCCGTACGATCATAAGAATTGCGAAGTTCAGCTATTACTTCACCGTACACAGGCTCCCTCCCCGGTCCTTCTATGCGTCCCAACGTGCCTCAGCCTCATCGCTCAAAAGGCCCAGCCACCAGCTTCCAAGTCTGACCCAGCCGCTACGCGTATTGCCCATTCCATCTGATACCACCACACGATAGACAACCTGACCTTTGGATGAGGTCCAGAAGAATGGCCCCCGAAAAAAATAGGAGTTATTATACTGTAGTAAGCTATACCCGTTTCTGGCCGCCCATTCTTGAAGCATAGCCAGCGAACGGCGTGATCGCCAGACGAGGCTCAGCGCCGCAACGGCAATCCCGAAGGCAATGAGAGTTATGTAAAGCGAATCCATTCTCTACTCCGGTATGAGGAGGAGCTTCCCGGCGGTGGCGCGACCTTCGAGGAGGCGGTGCGCTTCGGCTGCCTGGGAAAGAGGTAGCGCGCGATCAATCCGCAGCTTGAGCGCGCCCGAAGCTATCATATTGAACACAGCATCTGCGTGCATCAGCAGGTTCTCTCGCCTGGCGATGTAGTGGAAGAGAGTTGGGCGCGTCAGGAAGAGAGACGAGCGCGCGATAGCAGCCATCTCTACAGTTGGGACCGAGCCGCTCGATTGCCCAAAGCTGACCATGTAGCCGAGCATAGCCAGGGAGTTGAGGCTCCTGGTGAAGGTGTCCTTACCAACGGCGTCGTATACCACGTTTACACCCTCACCATCGGTGAGCCGCTTCACCTCCGCCTCGAAGTCCCGTTGGGTATAGAGGATCACTTCGTCGGCCCCGGCCTCGCGAGCAAGGGCGGCTTTCTCATCAGTAGAGACAGTGCCATATACAGTAGCACCTAGCTGCTTTGCCATCTGCACCACCAGCGAGCCTGCACCCCCCGCTGCGGCGTGGACAAGCACGCGATCTCCGCGCTTTATGGGATATGTCGTGTGCGTCAGGTAGTGGGCGGTCATCCCTTGCAACATTGCAGCAGCCGCCTGCTCGGAGGCCATGCCTTCAGGGATTGGAACCAGCATCTGCGCGGGCGCAGTTGCGTAATCGGCGTAAGAACCTGAGCCTAGCCGCGCTGCGTAAGCGACTCGCTCACCTACGCGGAGGCCGGAGACCCCGGGCCCAAGCGCCTCGACGATGCCTGCGGCCTCTACGCCCGGTGTAAAAGGCAGCTCCTTCTTGTACAGCCCGCTGCGATTGTAAACATCTATGAAGTTGACTCCCGATGCCTCTACTTTTACCAGAGCTTCACCTTCCACAGGCACGGGTCTATCTACCTCTTCATAAGACAAAACGTCCGGGCCGCCTGTTCTGTGTACGCGTATTGCATGCATGATTTGTCTCTCCATCTCTGGCTGCAGGGTCCGGTTGACACCCAAATACCCCTATGATAGACTGGCAGCGTAAGGTGCGTGGGTATACGCCCCGGATAACGTGCTTCTTTTGCGTTGGCGCAGTATCAGTACATTATAATACTCCGCGCAAAAGAGGTACTATACTCAAAATAGAGCAAGCAAATATAAGACGCTGCCTAATATAGTTTCCGAGATTTCCAGGAGGATAGATAGAAGGATGGACTTTCTTCTCAATGAGGAGCAGAGGTCAGTACAAAAACTGGCATACGACTTTGCGCAGAAAGAGATAGCGCCCAGTGCTCGCGAGCACGACGAGCAAGGCACAATGAACTGGGAAGCGCTCAAGAAGATGGGGCCGCTCGGCCTGCTTGGAGGTCCGATCCCGGAAGAGTACGGCGGGTCGGGCTTCGATTATATCTCCTTTGGGATCATTTGCGAAGAGCTTGAGAGAGCCGAAACAGCGTTCCGCGTGATACAGAGCGTGCATGTAGGCCTCAACTCGCTAACGTTGTTGCAGTGGGGCACTGAAGAACAAAAGCAGAAGTACCTAGTGCCGCAAGCCAGGGGAGAAAAGCTTGCCACCTTTGGCCTTACAGAACCGGGCGCCGGGTCGGACGCGGGCAACGTGGCAACCACGGCACGCAAAGACGGCGACAGCTACATCCTGAATGGCTCGAAGCTCTGGATCAGCCTTGCGGATATCGCGGATCACTTCCTGGTGTTTGCTTCACTCGACCGCTCGAAGAAGCATCACGGCATGGCTGCCTTCATCCTTGAGCGCGGCATGGACGGCCTCTCCACAGGCACGATCCATGGTAAGCTGGGGGTGCGCGCAGGCAACACTGGCGAAATAGTAATGCAGGACGTGCGTGTGCCAAAAGAGAATATGGTGGGCGAACAAGGCGAAGGTTTTGCGGTAGCGATGTCGGCCCTCGACTGGGGCCGCTTTACTGTAGCCACAGGCGCGGTGGGGGTGGCACAGGCCTGCCTTGACGCATCGGTCAAATACGCCAATGAGCGGCAGGCGTTTGGACGTCCTATTGGCAAGTTCCAGCTTGTGGAGCAGATGATCGCTAAAATGGTGGCGGGGATCGAGACTTCACGTCTGCTTTGCTACCGCGTGGGCTGGATGAAAAACTACGGCATGAAAACCACCCGTGAAACCTCGCTCGCCAAGTGGCAAGCGTGCAATGTGGCCTTTGAGAGCGCCAACGACGCTATTGAGGTGCATGGCGCCTACGGCTATTCCTCGGAGTATCCAGCCGAACGTTACCTGCGCAACAGTCGGGGCGCGGTAATCTATGAAGGGACCCGCGAGGTACATACGGTGCTGCAAGGGGAATACGCACTGGGCTACCGCCATGACAAGCCTTATCGCTGCCCGCCGCCGCCCGCCCCGGGTTACGAGCGCAAAGACATGTACGACGCAACCAGCGCGCTGCACTATCCCTTCGCCTTCCCCGTACAGGCAGAGGAAGGTATGACGCCGAAGCCGAGGAATTAGCTGATGCAGATACAGGACGAATGGAGGATAGAAGAGGCGCTAAAGAAGTTCGCCCAAGGGCCAGACAAATTAGAAGCGACCCTTGCCGATCTTTCGGAAGCCGACCTGGATAGGCAGGGCGCTCAAGAGGGCTGGACCATTAGAGAGATCGTCCACCACCTGGCCGACGAGGACACCATGCAGGCCACTTTCATCCTGAAGATGGCTCTACTAAACTCTGGCACTACGTTCGATATTAGCTGGCACCCAGGCAACAGAGCTATGTCCGAAACCCTAAACTATACTGGGCGGCCCATCGGTCTTTCGTTTGCCCTATTCCAGGCCAATCGGGAACATATAGTGCAAATGCTGAGCAATTTACCGCCAGTCTGGGACCGTTATGTGGTCTTTAGGCTTTCTCCTGAAGAAGAGGTCAAAATCACGATAGGAGAATGGATCCAAAGGATGGCAGAGCATTTGCAAGAGCATGTAAGCGAGATCGATAAAATCCGGCAGCAGTTGGAAACGGAAGTGATCAGCAATGGCGCAGATAACTCTTGACATGAGTATAGATGAAATCAAAGCTATTATCTTCCAGTTAGCTCCCCAAGAACTCCTTGCATTAAGAGATGCTATAGAGGAGCGCAGTGAAACTATTAGCATGATGAGCCTGGCAGAAACCGGCTTCACGGAATGGAACGAGGAAGGCGAGGGTATCTACGATGCAGAAGCCCAAGCGCGGGGAAGTAGCAGCCCTACCTCTTCACCACCGTGACCCTTTTGACCGTCTGCTAATCGCGTAGGCTATAGTGGAGCAGGTGCCCATCATAAGCAAAGACCCAACTTTCGATACCTACGGCGTAACAAGGCTCTGGTAGCGGCTAACTGATATAAAGAGGAGAGCACAAAAATGGCTACGAACAACAACCCGGTAATCCTTGCCGGAGCCAGAACCCCCTTCGGTAAGTTTGGTGGTGCGCTCGCTCCCATAGGCGCGGTTGAGCTTGGTTCGATAGTGATGCGCGAGGCTATGCAGCGCGCCGACATTGACAAGGGCGACGTCACGCACAACATAATGGGCTGCGTGGTGCAGGCGGGCCTGGGCCAGGTGCCATCGCGCCAAGCGGCTTTCAAGGCGGGGCTAGGGCGTGAAGTGACCTCAGACACAGTGAATCGCGTCTGCGCCAGTGGCATGCGCGCAGTTACCCTGACAAGCGACATTATCAGGCTTGGACATCACCGGCTCGTGGTCGCGGGCGGCATGGAAAGTATGTCGAACGCGCCTTACTACTCTTTCGGCGCTCGTTGGGGACTGCGGATGGGCAACGGTGAGCTTGTGGATGGAGTTTTACACGACGGCCTTACCGACCCGATAATGAAGGTGCAAATGATCGCACATGGCTCAACGGTGGCCGCAGAAGAAAAGTGCAGCCGCGAAGAGCAGGACGCGTGGGCGTTGCGCTCGCACCGGCGCGCGCTGGCCGCTATGGACAACGGCAACTTTGCTCAAGAGATTGTTCCTGTCGTGATCCCCGATAAGAAGAAAGGTGAAGTCACCATAGACAAAGACGAGTCGCCCAGGCGTGACACTTCGATGGAAGCTCTTGCCAGGCTCAAGCCGGTCTTCGACCCTAACGGCACCGTCACGGCTGGCAACGCGCCTGGGCTGAACGATGGAGCCGCCGCAGTAGTGGTGGCTTCCTCCGAGTACGCGAAGGCACATGGTTTAGAGCCTGCGGCGCGTATACTTGGCTATGGCGAGGCTGCCTGGGACACTCCATACCTGGCCTATGTGCCCGCGATGGCAGGGCAAAACGCCCTTAAGAAGCTAGGGATGACAGTGGGCGACCTCGATCTTGTGGAGATAAATGAGGCTTTTGCTAGCGTTGCCCTCATTAGCATGGCAAAGTTGGGCTTGCATGAGGATAAAGTAAACGTTAATGGTGGGGCGGTGGCGTTGGGCCACCCAATCGGGGCATCGGGTGCTCGCCTGATCATCACACTGATAAACGAATTACGCAGGCGTGGAGGTGGCATCGGCATGGCCGCTATCTGCTCAGGTACGGCGCAGGGCGATGCTATCATCCTGCAAGTGGGAGAGTAGAATTGGATTTTCTCGCTACGGCCCGTCGCCAGATGCTAGCGGGGCAATTGCACGATGCAAGGGAAAGGCTGCTCGCCTCTTTCGCCGGGTTGACTGAGGAGGAAATGGCGCAAGCAGGGGTAGCAGGCAGGTGGTCGGTGCGCGATGTACTGGCTCATGTTGCCGCCTGGGACCGAGCAGTCACCGAGCAGTTCCGCGCTATGCTGGCGGGAGAGCGACACCCTTTGCTAGACATGGACGAGGAAGGGGTCCAACAGTTCAATGAAGAACATTGGTCAGCTAACCAGAGTATGCCATTAGCTGAGGCGGTAGCCGAGCTTACGGCGGCCCGAGAGGAAATGTTAACCTTACTTCGGGAAGTAGATAACCCCAGCCTCTTCGCTCCAGCGCCAGGCGATGAGCAAGCCGATATGTCCATTGCGGCGTGCCTCAATGCGCAGATAAGCCACGACGAAGAGCACGCCGAGATGATCGAGGAGTGGCGCGAAGGTAGGAGTGGATAACGCAATAACGCAACAGCAGTGGTCGGTGACGACTAAGCAAGCTTAAATAGGAGGATAATGGAACCCCAGGTCGAAGCAGGAGAAGCAACAAGCCGGCAACTTCCGCCCAAACGTTATGGTCCCAAAGAGTTGTTACTGGCCGCGCTCCTGATCGTACCGATCCCCATAGCCGCGCTCATCATGGCATCCTGGATCGCGGCGCTGCTCGGTTCGGGCAACCAGGTGGCTCAACTCCCTGTGACACCAACACCAATACAGGCACCAGTACAGGGCAGAACTATTATAGCTCAGGCGCGGCCATCCTTTACGGCACTCGCCGCCAGACCAACCTATACTGCGCCAGGCAAGCTACCTGCCACTGCAATTATCTTACCCGCCGGCACCCTTGTGCTGCAACAGACCCCGGTCCTACAAGTCACAGCAAAAGTGGCGACGTTGACTCCTCTACCTACGGCTAGCCTTACCTCGCAGACACATCCGCCAACAACGCGCCCTACAGAGACAATCAACAGTACGCCAACGAAAGCTCCGGCTGTTGCTACCACCGTCGTGGCAGCAGATACAGCGTCTACAACAACGCAAAGCTCGGAAGCAGAAAAGTTCTTCAACGAAGGGATGAGCCTATTCAATAATGGCGACTATCAAGGTGCAATTACCACGCTCAATCAGGCCATTGAACTCAGGCCGGATTACGCCAACGCGCTATTTTACAGGGCAGACGCTTACAGGCGCACGGGAGACTACGACCGTGCCATCACGGACTTCAATAGTGCTCTGAAGGCGAATCCCGGTTACGTCTACGTCTACAACGAACGGGGGCTTGCATATGAGGGTAAAGGTGATTATGGGGCTGCTATGGCGGACTACACGCAAGCTATCAAAGTAGGAGCGAACCCTGACGTAGCGTACAGTAACCGCGGCAATCTCTATGCAGCCCAGGGGAATTACGATGCGGCAATATCGGACTTTACGCAGGCTATAATGATCAATCACCAGTCGGTGCAGGCTTATACCAACCGAGGGGTCGCCTACAGCGCGAAGGGCAGCTACAACCAGGCCATCGCCGACTACTCAAAGGCTATATCGCTCAAAGCCGATTTTCCACAGGCTTACGTGAATCGAGCGGCGGCATACAACACCATTGGCAATTACGATCAGGCGATAAGCGACTGTACACAGGCGATCAAGCTCAAGCCCGATTTCGCAGTAGCCTACTACAACCGCGCCGTTGCCTATGAAGGCAAGGGTCAGAAGGCAGAGGCAATTATAGATTACGAAAAGGTGATTGAGTTGAACAACAATCCCGATTTGCGGCAAAAGTCTGAGAAGCAAATCCAGCTCCTCAATGGGCAGGAGTAACACGCTCTAAGAATATGAAGTTGCAGGAGCAGAACAATCAGCCGCGAATAGCTACGCACCACATGAATATCGAAACCCTCTCTGATAACATAGAGGGTTTTGTTTTTACCCTCACATCGCTCCCCAGATTATATGCCCCGTTAACTCATGAGTGTCTTCGCGAGGCTGCCCTACTAGAAGCCTCTAACTACAGAGGGAACATTTCGACCGCCGGCGACGTCATCTAAATACAGTGCGCACGATCAATTACCCTGACAGTACATCAGCTATCTGGAGGTCATGTATGAAACGTCTGGATTTGCGGCAAGTGGCGATAAAGCTCGCGGGAACAAGCCGAGGGTTGGTCAGGCGCGGGGGCGCACGGGCCACTCGGCTAAAGAAGAGCAACATCAGATGGTCCTCTGTCTTGCTCTTTGGACTGGTAATGGGCATTGTAGCGGCTATGCTGGCGAGTACACTAAGCAACCGGGCCACGCTATCACCTCTCACTGCGACCGATGCAGGCTACGAGAACAGTGGCCTTGCCGCAGGGGCGTCAACCTCGCCGCCTGCTGGCATCAAGTCCTACGACAACGGAAGCACCGCCTTACAAGCCCCTGCTCCCGCACCCACAGCGGCAGCAGGCGGGGCTGTTCCGAGTAGTCAAGACGCTAGCGGAACCAGCCAGGTTACGCCGCCCGATTGGGACAGGATGATTATCCGCACAGCTACTTTGCAGCTCACGGTAAAGGATGTTGGAGCAAGCCTTGACCAGGTCAGGAGCCTGGCAGACGCGAACGCCGGCTATGTCAGTGGCTCCGACAGCCGTGTCGAGAACGATTACACAGTAGCTACTATCACCATGCAAGTGCCTGCTCGTCAATTCGACGCTGTTATGTCAAAGCTGCGCGCCATCGGCATCAAAGTGACGCAGGAAAATGTCACAAGCAGCGATGTAACTGAGGAATATACCGACTTGCAATCGCAGCTACGGAACTTGCAGGCCACTGAAGCCCGTATGCTTGCCTTGCAACAAAAAGCAGATAAGCTGGAAGACATTCTCACGCTGGACCGCGAGCTACGACAGGTACAAGGGGACATTGAAAAGATACAGGGCAGGACGAACTTCCTTAGCAAGCGGTCCGAGATGTCAACAATCACAATAAGCCTCTACCCGGAGATCGCTGCCCCGCCGCCGGTGAAAGCAGCCGCAGAGGGTTGGAACCCTGGAGAAATAGCGGCGCAGGCGTGGAACTCGTCGCTTCAATTGCTCTCTGGAGTAGTAGGAGCGGCTATCACGGTTGCGGTCTTTATGTGGTGGGCCGTGCCCCTCCTTTTGCTGGCCCTGTGGCTGGCGGTCCGCCCGGGTCGCAGAACAACGCCTAACAACCCCACTGCGGAAGCGTAGACAGGTGAAACGAGAAACGTGAAGAGTATTGCGTAAGCTGAGGTAAAGACTTACTATCCATAATGCCTCACGTTTCTCGTTTCACCTGTCTATTCTGAACGTTTACCTGGCTCAGCTCTCTACACCCCTACTCTAAACACTTACGCCAGGCATAAGCGTTCAGAGTAGGGGTGCAGAGGCTATGCCCCTGACGGGGGTGCAGGGGTGTCCCCTGATACTCACCAGGAAGCAAGCCCCCTCTCCCTTCATGGGAGAGGGGGTTGGGGGTGAGGGTCCTTTCCCTACCCCATCTCTGAACATTTACGTGCCCGGCCTGCCGTTGCAGCCGCCGGGCATAGATGCTATACTCATTACAATTATCACCTCTTCTTTCTCAGCCCTGATAGGTTCGATAAAGTGGGGAAGAGCCAGGGAAGGCCATATGTCATTTGACCGCGAGCCGGAGCTTCCATGCAATCACCCGAAGAGGAGAGTAGCACCGCTCTTCGCAGCCACAGATTACATAACGGGCAAGCGCTTTGCGGTTGGTTACTGTAATAGCTGCAATTTTTACGTGACAACACCTACCCTGGCGAGCCACGAGATCGAAAGCTATTACCCCAAGAGCTACTACGGCAGCGGCAGGCGCTTTGCAGGTGCGATTGAGTGGCTTCTTGACCACCTCTACAGTTACAGACCCTGGCAAATAGAGCAAAAACAGAAGCCCGGCAAGGTGCTGGACATTGGTTGTGGACGTGGTCTTCTCCTGAACAAGCTGCGCCAGCGGGGTTGGGACCCCTACGGCACCGAACTGAGCGAAGATGCCGCCGCCTACGCACGCGATGTGCTCCACCTGCCCGTCACCACCAGGCCTCTCGATGAGTTAAGCTTCCCGGATAACGAGTTCGACCTGGTGATCATCTGGCATGTTCTTGAACATGTAAGCTCGCCTCTATCAGTGCTCAACGAAGTGGCGCGGATTCTGAAGCCAGGCGGCCATCTTTTAGTGGCGGTGCCCAATTTCGGCAGCTGGGAGGCACGCTGGGCAGAGAAGAGTTGGTTCCACCTCGATGTACCCAGGCACCTGACCCATTTTACGCCGCGCACGTTGCGGTCAGCCCTCAAGCGCGCCGGCCTGCACCCGGTGAGCGCCAACTTCTTCTCCATTGAGTACGACTTCTTCAGCTTCGTGCAAACGGTGCAGAACAGGCTGGGTTTCCAGCACAACCTCCTCTACAACCTGTTACGCACGCGTTCAGCCCGACTGCTGGATCAACATGACAAACCGAAGAGCGCAGCCATGCTTGAAGCAACCCTGGCGCTCCTCACCGCTATACCTCTAACTCTCCTGAGCCTTGCCTACACCCCGCTGATGGCCGCGCTGGGCAAAGGCGCAACAATGGCAATATACGCGAAGAAGGATGAGAACGTGAAGCCCGATCCTCCCTAGAGCAAAATTAAGCCACCTTCTTGTAGTCGAGGCTCTCAAGTGGCTCACAGCCACATACTCGCGTCCGATCCGAACTTCGGCAGCAGTCAGTTTACCCGTCGGCTCGACAATTGCCTTCTTACCATGTACCCACTTCGGCTCTATCGGGTTCAATCATGGACTTTTTACCGGTAAATTGAACACCAATATCCGTAGCCCAGCCTTACCACAACGTTGGGCTGCTCGTGCCGTGCCCCTTGATTGTGTCCTGTCCAGCAATCCAGCTTCGCACTTGCTTGCTGAGGTGCCAGGAGGCATTATCCCACACCAACAACAGCACTTTGGCACCTTTTGCCGCTAGATACTCGCTCAACCAACCTAAGTACTCCGTTTCCGTTGTTGCCGCACTTACCCTGGATAAATAAATAAAGCGTAGTAGCATCTGATCATTGTCCGCCCGCAACGTCCCGTAGCAACACAATGCCGCAGGCTCTGGATATGCTTTGTCAGCTTTATTTATTGCCCTCTAACTCGTGCAAGCGTAACTGCTCACTCCACTCATCAGCCTCTACCCAACTAGCTAACTATGTAGCTGTGGTTCTGTGGTTGCTTAAGCCTGCTCTACTAGCTTTCGTCCTGATTCCTGATAGCCAATTATCCACCCAGCACGCTTTGCTCTTTTGGTCAGCCATTGCAAACGTTTTTTAGATGTATACTTCGGGAGCAGGACTGGTGATCCAATGTTTAGCGCGTTTCCACCCGACGTTTAGACGCTTATGCGCATTACGTATGGTTTGACTCCTACGCATGCGTAGGAGTTAGCCCCTGTTCATAGGCAACAGTAGCAACTAATTCGAGGCTCCAGATGCTGGTTTGCTTGGCGAAATCACGCGGTGAGCGGTGCAGCAACTCACGTAGCGCGGCACGTTTAGCCCCATCAAAGATTGGTTGTTGAGCAGTGCGGGTCGAGGAGCACCGAGGAGCACGGTTTGAGCACAGCGTTGCCACAGCGTTATCACTGAGTTACCACTGCGTTGGAAGTCATGAATGAGATAATGGCATCATGGCATAATGGCATCACGGACGGCCTGATCAATCAGAGCAGACAAAGGTAGCAGCAATCTCTGCTGGTTTCTGACGATTAGCTGAAGCGAGTAGGAGCTGGGATCTCCTAATCGTAAGAGTAAAGGCGTCTCTTGAACGAAGGGCTGCAGTAAGGTGCGCCAATTCAGCCTGGTTCAATAGCGATACATACAGTGCTCGGCTCATAATTCATTCTACCATCAGCAACTTCTAACTCCAAGTATCTGCTTTTGCTTTGCACTAGCCAAGCAGTAGGTGCTGGAGGTAGAGGGCATCGTAGGGGCGGTTACATCTACATAGAGAGTGGGACTACACACATTGACTAATCGCGTTAGGAACGCAACCAGCTATACTGGCTGCCAAAGGGTAGAATCAGATGGTGGGGAATATCATTCTCTGCACGGTTCGCTTCGCTCCTCACGCCTAAGAGCAAAGAATCCTATCAGCAGCAAACCCGCAGCAAATGGCCTGGGCTGTTATACAATCCAGGCCATGCTTATTCATTATTGCGCAAGCGAGGGGCAGACTTACGCCAGCAAGTACATACTAGCGGCTGTTCCGCAGGTGGGCGATGAGGGGCTCGAACCCCCGACCCCCTCGGTGTAAACGAGGTGCTCTGACCAACTGAGCTAATCGCCCTTGTAATAATCACCAGGCTCGTCAGCAGCCACTACACGCATGGCAAGCGAAGCCGTCTGCCCTATGGGTGCCGAGAAAGGGATTACAAAATGTAGTGACGGCACCTGTCGGACCCTGATGTTTACTGCCTGATTATACACTAGGGATGATGGCTAGTGCAAGCTAGTATCGGCTAGTTTTCGAGCGTTCGTGACAAAGCTGTGACAAATTCTTAGTCTGAGCACATGTCACCTCCCCACCGATGTGCATAACTACTGGTACGAGTCTGTTGCTTACTATAATAGAGCGCACATCCATACTTTCTCAGCCATCAAAGTTGTGTGGGCAATAGCGATAGTTGATAAACAAGTGCATAATACCTCCAAAGGCCCAGTCCGATTGCCCACACGGTCAGACTAGGCCTTTGGCTTCCTCGTGCAAATGCCAATTCAAGATGAAACTTCGAAAGCGGCGAATGAAGGCCAAGCCGAGCGCCTGACTGAGCTAAGACAAATATTAGACGATCTGATCACTAAGCGTGCCGGTGCTCACGGCCCAGATGCCGTAATACTAGCTTATGAGACCGCCGTCGTAGCACAGCAGTATAAGTCTCTGGCATGCAGCATGGACACCGTCAAGCCGCCTATCCCCTTAGTGGCGAAGCTACGAGCGTCCGCGCTGGAAAACCCAGCCCTTCCGGAAATCCGGGCGGGGCTGTGGGAGTGTAATACTCTCATTGTGCCAGTAAACGCTAGAGATTTTAGGCAATGGATGTGGGCGACGCTGTCTTCCGTCGTGAAAGACTTCTCCAAAGACTGGCAAGAAGGCTATGCTATGCCGGGCGTCGCCGTATTCATACACAAACGTATAGCAGAAAAGCGCGAAGCCGAAGTCCAACCAGGGGTGTGGGTGATTGATGTTGACGTTGAAGGATGGGTGGTTGGCTGCGACCCCTTCCTGTGCGGCTCCCAGTGGTGCGAACCGAACCGCGATGCCGGGACCATGATTCTAGTCGAAGAAGAGCAAGTACTCGAATCGAACCTGTCGTTCATGTTGCTTACGACAGGAGACTGTACCGAGGTGCGCCTTTATTGTGGTGCGAGACAACTAGCCCAGCAATATGATGCAATCAAGACAAGGATATTGTATACGTGGCCCGGAACACGAGTTTCAGCGTATGACACGGACATTTCTTTTAGAGGCATGACCAACACGGCCAAGTGGCAAGCACCCGATGTGCCCGCTTTAGAGAGCATCAAGCACCCTGTGGCACAGGGCACCCCAGGTCGCCCACGGTCTGAATGGGATGAGTGGGCGCGTGGGGAGGTCCACAGAAAAGGCCGCGACAAAAAGACTGTCTACGAGGAGTGGCTGCGAAATGAGGAGCGTACCGAGGCGCTGGCGCACCCTAGGGACAGCTTTAGCCACATGATTAAGAATCCTCCAAGAACAAATAAGAAGAAACCAGAAGAAATAGATTAAACACTATTTCTTCTGGTAAGCCTCAATGTAAGATGCGAGTAGGGCGTTGTACCTACTCGCATTTTATTTTGCAGAAGAAGGAGGCATACATTGCCAGATCAAAGAATCAATGTACCAATGGACAAGTCCGAGATGCGAGCTCTAATCAATATGGCAGAAGCGGATTGTAGACACCCGCGGGAGCAACTCCGATTCTTGCTCCGTGAAGAGGCACAAAGGCGCGGTCTACTTCAGGCAGGATCGGATAGTGACCAGATGAACGGGCACACACTGGATACAACCAATGGAGGGCGCTAATTATGTCAAGTACAATCAAGAGGGAAACTATCAAGCAAGAAGACTTACCGTCATCCTTCACGGTAGAAGTGGCTGCTAAGTACCTGGGGATCGGGCGCACTCTGGCATACGAGCTTGTGCGCCGAGGAGTTATCCCATCGCACCGGCTCGGGAAGCTGTATAGAATACCGCGTGAGCCGTTCCTGCGCTGGCAGGACAACTGTGGAAAAGAAGAAGCCGCCGGTGCTGGGGGGCAAGAGGCGGCTTCGGATGTAGGAGGCACTCGTGAGCACCTGCGAAGAGTATAGCACAGATGTAGCAAGTATGCAGCGCCCGATTGCCCTCTTTGTCACTAAGGATGCTATCCCTGATGGATTGCGCTCAGACAAGCACAAGCAATGGGTCGTGTGGCGCTATGAGTTCGTGAGAGGTAAGCGCACAAAGGTTCCTTATCGCCCTCAGATGAAGGGCATCTCAAAAGCCAGTGTTACGAACCCCGACACATGGGAGCACTTCGGTGTGGCGCTCACTGTTTCCGAGCTATGCACAGAGCATCCTTATGATGGCATCGGCTTTGTGCTCACGAAGGATGATCCATTCGTAGGCATAGACCTGGATCACTGCATAAACGAACAGGGCAAGTTAGAAGAGTGGGCACAAGCCATTGTGGATGCTGTGGATAGCTACACCGAGGTTAGCCCATCAGGTGAGGGCATCCGCATCATAACCAGGGGCACACTGCCTGGTGGCGATACAGGGCGCAGGAGTGGGCCTATAGAGCTATACGCCTCCGGGCGCTATCTAACGATTACAGGGCATCATGTAGAGGGCACATGCCGGACTATAGAAGAGCGCCAGGGCGAGATCGAAAGTGTGCACAGGCGCATTGTGGACAGCCAGGCGGCAAAGGCCAAGGCCAACAAAACTAAAGGCGCGACCCCATCCTATAATGGCAACGGCAATGGGTACAAGTCCGGCTTGCTCACTAACACCTCTCCACAGCTCACTGACACGCAAGTATTAGAGCTATGCCGCAAGGCGCGCAACGCTCCCAAGTTCCGCGCTCTGTGGGGTGGTGATACGAGCGGCTACCCGTCCCACTCTGAGGCAGAGGCGGCGTTGTGTAGTAAGATCGGCTTCTATACACAGGACCGCGCACAAATAGAGCGCATGGTTAGTGAGAGCGCCCTGGTAGGTGACAAGTGGGGCAAGAGGTCCGATTATAGGGAGCGGACAATTGACCTTGCACTGAACGACCAGACTAAGGTTTATCACGTCGGGGGTACTCATTCTGCTGGCAAGAATGGCGATGGGAACGGGCACTTGTGGGACCGCAATACATCTGAGGACGCGGGGGACGCGGGCGAGGCACGGGGGCAATTCAGGCCGGTGCATAATGGCCTTATACGCCTGTCCGATGTGGCACCTGAGCACGTACAATGGCTGTGGCCGCAACGTATACCACTCGGCAAGATCACTATCCTTGATGGCGATCCGGGGCTGGGTAAGAGCTTGATCACTTGCGACCTGGCTGCAAGAGTAACAACGGGGCGCGAGATGCCGGATGGTGTATGGGGAGATCTGCAAGGCCCGGCGGGTGTGGTCATGCTATCAGGCGAGGATGGGATAGCAGACACTATCAGACCGCGCGCCGATGCAGCCGGAGCTGATACAACACGCATAGCCGTGCTGCAAACGGTGATGGAAGGGGAAACAGGTCTGATCAGGATGCCCTGCCTGGATGACCTTACTGCTATAGAGCAGGCTATAGCAGTCACAGAAGCAAAGCTATTGATAGTTGACCCGATCATGGCCTATCTACCCTCAGATACACGGTCATACACTGACCATGATGTGAGGCGCGTGCTTGCGCCTCTGGCCGAGCTGGGGGAGCGCACAGGTGTGGCGATATTGATGCTACGCCACTTGAACAAAGCGCCCGGTGGCAGCGCGCTATACAGGGGCGGCGGCTCTATAGCTTTCATAGGCGCGGCGCGCTCCGGGCTGCTAGTGGGCAGAGACCCGGCGGATGAAAGCGGCGCTCGTTGTGTGCTCGCAAGCAACAAGAGCAATCTAGGCTTGCCTGCGCGCTCGTTGGCTTATCATACGGAGGAAACCGGGAACGGAGCGCCGTGCATCATATGGGATGGGGAGAGTGACCACACGGCGAGTGATCTGCTAGGCTCTGCGTCCGGTAACGAGCAGGGCGCTCGCAACGATGCTAAGGCGTTCCTCAGAGACCTACTTTATGAGAGTGGCGGCGAGATGCCATCTAAGAAACTGTCTGAAAAGTCCCAAACAGGAGTTGAAGGCGCGTCAGATTGCCCAAATATGTGGCTCCAAGAAGAGGTCGTATGTTCTCGGTGATGCTCAATGGGAGCCTAGTGGGTGGTAGTAATCTGCTTGGAACAATGACCTTTGAACGCTAACAAGTACCTTTTCAGACAGTTTCTAAGGATGTTGCCGAGGCAGCAAAGCAGCAAGGTATTACGAGGGCCACACTGAGCAGAGCGAAGAAGGACCTGGGCATCAAAGCGGAAAGGCGTGGTGAGCTAGGCAAGGGTGGGTACTGGGTATGCAGGTTGCCGGGTGTGCCGGGTGTGCCGGAAGAAACGGCTGAGGTTGCCTAAGAGACTCACTAAGAATACTAAGATACTCAGCCTTTGGAAGTGAGTCTCTTAGTATTCTTAGTGAGTCTCTTAGCAGAATAGAGACCGGGAAAGGCATCAGGTGCGCGATGCTGCAAGGGTGTGCCGTGCGAACGTTCTATAGAACGGGATGAGGGTAGCTGACAAAAGCGACCCGCGTGGGGCCGGAATAGAGGCAAAGTAGGTCGAAAGTGGTTCAGAAGTAGGTAAAAGTAGGTAAAAAGTAGTGAAAACTGACCTAAAAGTGTATAGAATTCACGCCTGATAGTTTGTATTCTCAGTTGATTTAGGAAAATATATCTGGGCGGCACATGGGAGCAAAGCGAAGGGAACGGAAAGGAGGCGGATATGGGCGGATATGGATCGGGGCGGTGGAGGTATCAGCAAACCAAACAAACGGTCGATTCGGCGCTTGGACTGCCCACTACCTACTTGCGGGAAGCGCTACAGCGTGTAGCTGATGGTGAAGACTACAGCTATATAGGCACGCTAGGATGGAATGTGAAGGGCCACCTAGAGCAGATAACAGCTACAATCGGCTACACCATCCTACTCAGGCAAGACCAAGCGGGCGAAGCAGAGGGCCGCGAACCGATAGTGCATCTGCGATATACCTCTACGTCTCCTGGCGGTCACAAAAGTGAGCAGGATTACCCGGTGCGAGTTGTCTATACCACACCTCCCTTTGGAGGACGGCGATGGTGGTGGCTATGCCCACTACTTTATCAAGGGCAGCCATGCGGCAGGCGAGTGGCGAAGCTCTACTTACCCGGCGGCGATGTTTACTTCGGGTGCAGGCATTGCCACTCGCTTACTTATGAAAGCTGTAATGAATCGCACAAATATGATGCTATGTTTGCACGGTTGGTGCTGGAAGCGGACATACCCGGCATGAGTGGCCGCGATGTGCAACGGCTACTGCGGGAGCGCTGGGGTGTTTAGAATTGGCGGGGAGGAACTACCGCAAGGCGCGCTCTTTGCAAGGGGCCGTCTAATGCAGTAGTTATACGGGAGTAGTGCGAAAGTAGTGCAAGAGTGGTGTAGCTACAGCACCTGGGGCATTAGAGCACCTTGTGGTAGCACATAAGACCTCCCGCCAGGCACCCGGTGGTTCTAAAAGGCGGCAATCTAGAGAAAAACGAGAGCCGAGAGATAGTACCGCATCGCGGAAGTAAACGTTCAGATTAGGGGTGCAGGGGCCTTGCCCCTGACGGGGTTGCAGGGGTGTCTCCTGATACTCACCAGGAAGCAAGCCCCCTCTCCCTTCATGGGA
>JADEYI010001264.1_pt1 | contig 20489 bp, 23 predicted proteins | sample 8542331 | NCBI WGS metagenome assembly JADEYI01 (sample SAMN16510988, study PRJNA670497) | mine drainage metagenome | isolation source: biofilm near Copperflume 1 | place: Germany: Marsberg coppermine Kilianstollen | collected 2018-02
GTCTCCTTTGTCTTGTCGAAGGCTGCTTTCACAGCACCCGCCACAGACGTGCTCTATGGAAAATACAAGGGTGGACTTGAAAGGCGAAGCGCCCGCCGAGAAATCAAACTTCTGGTCCTTGCGTGGCCTCACGTACTGCGTTACGTCAATAAAGCCCGCGCCGCCGCCGAAGTCGATCAGGTAGGTCAGCCCTTCCGGGAAGGTCGTAAAGTTGCTCACGCTATCAGACACCCGTCCTTGCTACGGTGCGTATAGCTATTCCGGCATTGCGCGCATAGGGCATCCACTCCGACACCGTCTTTGGTATATCCCTCACCCCGGCGGGCAGCGACACATTGACGTTATAGATGGTACTATTGTTCTGCGTGCCTATAGCGTGCGTGTAAGGCACCGACGCGCCCGAATAGCCGCCGCCCACCGACTGCATGCCATAGCCGCCGTAGCTCTGCGCCGTAAACGGACTGGTGCCGCTCACGTTTTGCGTCTGGCCGCTGCCCGGAGGCTGCTGAGAGGGCGGCTGCTGGCCACCACTACCACCGCCGCCCGGATAGCGCATCCCGTCAACCGCACGGTTTACCCTCTGGACATCGCCCTCGACCGTGGTAGCAATCGTGTCCCACTGGCTGTCGAAGGCGGTGGCGATGCCCGCCATCCCCCCCAGCCCCTTGTCACCCTGCAAGAAGGCCATGAAGGGGATGATCAGTGTTTCCTTCATTTGAGGTATCCACGCCTGATTGAGGTGCGTGTATATCTCGTCAAAGCCGCTGTTTGCCAGATAAGGTATTGAGGTCTCCTTTGTCTTGTCGAAGGCTGCTTTCACAGCACCCGCCACAGACGTGCTCTGGCTGGAGTCGAGCGCATCCTTGAGAGGGTTCAATCCTGACGTGGTAAATGTCCCTACCTTGTCCGACATGCCCTGTATGGCCGGGTTCAGCTGCTCGTTTATAGTTTTGGCGTAAGCCGCCGAGTTGTCGTTGGCTTCCTGGGTCTTCTCGGCAATGGTCTTCACACGCGGGTCGAGGTCGTCAAGAGCTTTGTTCTGGTCTTCCTGGAGCTTGGCCTGCGCGGTGGTCAGGGTGGCGTACGCTTTCGCGTTATCGGCGAGCGTCTTGTCCTGGTCGAGCCTCCCCTTGATAGCATCCACGCGTGCCTGGGCGCTCACTATGGCCGCTTTGTCTGCTATGTCGGTGGCGGTCTGGGCGTTTTGGGTGTCGGTTATCTGGGTATTGACGTTGTTCTCAAGACCCTTGTAGTAGTCTCCGGTCTTGGTAATCTTGTCGTTCCAGCCGTTTATCTCCTTGTTCTTCTGGATTTCGACCTGCCCCTCGGCGTAGGTGCGCTCCTGCTCCAGGTTCTGAGTGGCGGTGATCTGCGCGTTTATGGCAGCAACCTGTTTGTCTACCGTGTCCTGCGCGGCAGCTTGCGATTTCTGCGCGAACTTGAGGTCGGCATCGGCCTGCTCTTGCTTGACCTTCTGCTCGTAGTCGAACTCGGCCTTCGTACGGTTTATGAGGTCTTCCTTCGACTGGATGTTGGCCTTGTCCTGGTCAAGCTGCTTCTGGTCAGCCGCCTGTATCGCCTGCTTCGCCTTGAGGTTGTCAGCGGCGGCTTTTTCTTCGGCAGCCGCTTTGTCCTGCGTAGCCTTTAGCTGGTCGGCGAGTGAAAACTCCTGTGTCTTGAGGCCCAGGGCGCCCTGGGCCTTGCTTAGCTCTTCCTGAAGGCGTTTGTATTCGTCAGAGCCTGCCTTCGCGCCAGCCAACTGGCCTTGCAGGTTGGTCACGGATTGGCGCATACCGCCGAGCACGTCCGTGTTCTGTACGTTCTGCTCCTGCTGCTTTACCGCATCCAGCGCCGCTTGCTGCTTGCTGATTATGCCGTCCCACCGCGCCTGTACTGCGTCCGCGCTAGCCTGTGCCTGGTCAACCGCCGCCTGGTCAGCAGCGGTCACTACCTTAGCGTGCTGCTCAAGCGCGTACATCTGATCTTCAAGAGGGTGCAGCGCCTGTCCAAATGCCTGGTCAGCAATCGCGGTCGCATCGGCCAGGTTGTTTACAGCGTCCTGCGCCTTCTTCGTCTGGTCTATGAAGGGCTGCATGGTCTTGCTGCCCTGCGCCTCTACAGCGGCAAGAGCGGCATTCAGGTCGTGCAGCTTTACTACAGTGGCATTGGCCGCATCAGCCGAAGCCGTCTGCATCGCCTTTAGCTCGGAGGTGGCTTTTTGCAGGCCCTCATTCAGCGGTGCAAGCGCCCCTGCTTCCGCGGCTTTGAGGTTGTCGAGGTCTTTCTTCTCGTTGGCGAGGGCCATCCCGAACATCTGGGTAGAGAGCGCCGCCTGCCCCTGAGCGTCCTTGAGGGCCTTCGTCGCGTCCGTCAGTGGCTTCTGCGCTGCCGTAGCGTCTATAGCTGCCTGCGCCGCATCCACAGCCTTGCGGTCCCCCTGTAGCGCATTCGCATCGCTCTTGAGGGCGCTCTCACGAGAGGTGGCCGCAGAGGCCGCATCCGAGGCTGCTTTCTTGGCATCCGAGGCTGCCTTGTCCGCAGCTTTCTTGGCACTGCCCGCGGCTTTCTTGGCGTCGGCTGCCGCTGCCTTCGCCTTCGCCTCTTCCGCCTTATAGCCCGCAACGGTATCGGCAGCGTTGGTGTTGGCTATGTCAGTCTGTATGGCCGTAAGATCGGGGTTGTTGGAAGGGTTGCTCGCTCCGCCCGCCGTGTCGAGGTGGCGGTTTTTGGCGGCTGCTTCCTCTGCCGCTATCTTAGCCTGCGCGTTCGCAAGGGCAGCCGCCGAATCCAGCGATTGTTGCTTGTCAGGTGTAGCTGTGGTGTAAGGTGTGCCATCCACGCCTATGCCGCCTGTGCCAAAGGGCGATGGGATGGATAACGTGCCGGCCTGAGACTTGGCTATTGCCGCGGCCAGCGCCGCATTGAAAGCAGCCCCATCCGCGTAACCGGCTGCCGCGAACGCCTCTGTCTGCCACAAAGTCACGGCAGAGCCAAGCGCCGCCGCTTTCACGCTGCCCTGGTTATCTCCAATGCCCTTGACTATCGAGGCGTCCTTGCCAACCGTGTAAGTCTCGCCCATCGCCTGCCCGGTGTTGCCGAAGGCTTTGGTCTGGTCAACATTGGTCTTTGTGGTGTCTACTTGAGTGACAATATCGCCTTGCTTGCTTTCTATCCCACTCGCCGTGTTCCCACCCCACGCGGTGCCGCCCGTAGTGCCCGAATCGCCGAGCGCGCTCGCGGTGTCCTCGCCTGTGCCTTGCAGCGCGACCATCAGCGCCCCGGTGTCCACCTGCCCCTTTTGCACACCCGTCGTGGTGTTCTGCGCCCATGCGCTCGCCCCGTTATATCCAGCATCCCCCATCTGCCTGGCACTGGCGTTGGCGTCGTCCCCCATCTGCGCCATCGTGCCGCCGACCTGAGTACCGGCCGCCTTGTATATCTGCGCCATCGTCATAGCGGCATTGGATGCCTGCGTGGTCCCCTCATTCGCCTGGTTGCCGAAGGCCGAGAAGAGCGCGCCCAGTGGCTGAAGAAGCGTGCCTATAGCGGAGAGGAGGAAGCCGAGCACCTGAAATACTGGGTTGAGGACCGAGCCGATGGCGTTCGCGATGCCCATGATGGCGGGCAGCATTGATAAGAACTCCTTCGTCAGGCTTAACAGCGTGGGCAAGAACTTCTCGCCAATCTGGATAGCGTCATCCTTGATGGTCGTGCCCAGTATCGCCAGCTGCTGCTGTGCCGTCTGGTTGGTGTTGTTCATCGCCTGCTGCGCCGGGTTGATCTTGCCCGACATCGCATCGCCCACTTTGTTGAGGGCGTTCGCGTAGTCAGCGTTGCCCTGCCCAAGCAGCACAGCCATGCCGAGACCGCCGCGCTGCGCATTCATCAGCGTCATAGTCTCGTTGGTGGCGTCTACCTGCGAGTAGCCCAGCTTCTCGTACGCGGCTTTGAGGTGGTCTACAACGCCAGACAACCCCTGTGTCGAGAGGGTATTGAGCAGGTTCTTTGAGGATAGATCAAGATCGCCACTCTTCTGCGAAAGAGCGTCAAAGGCGTCTGCCGATTGCTTGGTCGGCTTTGCCAGGCGAGCGAGGATAGCCACCATCTGCGTTTGAGCTTTCGCGGCGGGCATACCGGTGCGCGTGAGCGCGCTCTGAGCCGCGACTACATCCTGCAAGGGCACGTTCAGAGCAGCAGCGATTGCGATGGTGCTCGACATGGTGGAGGCAAACTGCTCAAATGTGGCATCGCCAAGCACCGCGCCTTCGTGGATGGCGTTCACGACGGGCAGCGCCTCGTCACCCGATAGCTTGTACTGGTGAAGGGCAGAGGCCGCAAGCTCTGAGGTCTTGGCTACGTCACCGCCCGTGCTTACGGCGCTCATCATCGAGGCGTTGAGCACTTTCTGAGCGTCGTTCGCCTGGAAGCCGAAGTTAGTGATTTTCATGTAGCCCTGACTTACCACGTCAGCGCCCACACCATACTTGGCGGATAAGTCCAGCACGCTCTTTGACATCTGCTCTGTAGCAGCAGCGCTCATGTCGGTGTTGTTCTGCACCTTGACTATCTGCGCCTGGAAATCTTTAGCGTCAGAGACAGCCCCCGCGAAGGCCAGAGCCACCCCGCCTACTACCACTACCAGCGCGGCAATTGGAGCAACCGCAGCCCCTATCGCTGCGTCCAGCGCCCCCACCTCAACAGCAGCCCCCGCTGCCTCTGTGCCCACGGCAGTCTCGGCAGCGCCCATACCGATCATGGCAGCACCGCTCGCCGCAGCCTCGTCGTTGACAGCGATTATAGCGTTGCCGAGCGCCAGATTGCCCGCCCCCGCTTCCAGAGCGGCAGCGGCGGCTTCCCTATTGGCGGCTATCTCCGCCTGTATCTCACCAACGAGGGCCGCGCGCTCTTGCCGCAGGCTCTCAGCGGCTAATAGCTCCGCGCGGTCAGCTTCCGACAGCACGCCGGTGGCCGCGGCCAGGTTGAGGATTTCTGTGGTGGAGGCTTTTGAGGCGGAGGCGTTGCCGTCGAGGGAGACGGAGAGTGCGGCCAGCGCCTCGGACGCCGACATGCCTTGCGCGTAGAGGGCCGATAGCTGTTGGTCGAATGAGCCTAGACCACCAGTTGCCGTAGCTGCACCCTCGCCGACACTCAGAAATTGTGCCTTGATCTCAGCGAGCTTGGGCGATAGATTGTCGTCGAGGGACGCGCTAACTACAAGGTTCTGATCCACAAGTGCACTCCGGGCATGCAAAAAGCCCTTAGTCTGATCCGTGGAGGATCGTAACTAAGGGCCGAAAAAGCCTGATATTTGATTATCGTGAATTAGCCAGGTAATAATTTCCCTGTTTCTATTCCATTCTATTATAGCACACATGTGCTTCTGTGTCTAGCCCTGGGCTATTGCCCGTAATAAACTACCTCAAGCGCCATGATCTCTTTATACGTTCGCCCTGCCATGGAGGTGCCGGCCACGTTGTTCGCTTCCTCCATCATATCAAGCAGCTTTATGTCTCGACCGTAATCATGCTTTATCAGATCGTGCGTGGTAACCGTCATGTCGGCTATGGTCTTCTGGGTATCGCCCGTCTTGCTGGACAATGAACCTAGAAGATAGTGGAACCGCAAGATCGTAATATCATCCTTGCTTACATAGCCGCCTGCGTTGAGGGTTGCGAGCACATAGTCAAGAGGTTGCGCGGTAGGTGCCGCCGTAGGCAATGGAGGAAAGAAGGCAGCGACTTGCGGCTGTTGTGGCGATACCGCCCGCACAAATAACACTATCAATCCAACTACAATCACTATAAAGAGAGCGATAAATACCGCAATAATGCTATTCGACTTTGCCGCCTTCTGTGTGTCCGGTGCGTCCATAAAAAGAGCTCCTTCAGAAATACTACGCGAATAGTATACCCGAAGGAGTCAATGGGTTGATCAATATTGAGGACCCGCCACCAACCTCAATCATGGCCCTCGGCACATGGCTGCTATTAGACGGCAACACCCTCGTCGCCGTCGCCACTCTGCCATAGCGCCCTTCATTTCGGGTTGCTGCCTACCAGGTCGCCCGGTGCCGGTATCGGCTTCTGTTCGGGTGCTGGCTGCGCTATGACCTGGGCATGATAGCGAGGGCGGCGCTGCTGTTCCTCACAAGCCACCTGTCGGCAACATACCATATCGCCTTTGAAGCGAATAGACCGCCCACGCCCGATACGCCTCGTCATGCGGCTGCGCCTCGTATACGCGGCTGTCGGTCCAATGCTGCCTCTGTAAGAAGTCCAGCCAGGCATCCTCCATAGGCACTGACCTCGCAGGTGTTTGCGGCGTATCGTGGCCGGCTCTAAGCGCTTCTCTGTCGTCAGCGATCAGACGGTATGCGCGCTCAAGCCGGTCTAGGAGTTTCCCATTGATTGATCCAACGCGGTCCGATAACCCGCGCCAATGCACCACAGCATTAGGTCGTAAAATTGTTTCAGCAAAACCTCGTAACCGGCAGGATTGGCAGGGTCGGGCGGCTCTATAGGCGTGCCGCTGTCGTCCGTGAAGTCCCAGCCCTCAAACCGCCGGATGAACTGCGCCCAAATCTTATAGCTCTCCTCGTTGGGCGTTGACGCCGTGGTAGCCCTGTACAGGTCGCTGACAAACACCCGATTGTTCGTACGAAAAAAGACCGCCAGGCCCTCATAGCCCTCTAACGGGCATTCCACACGCTGTAGCTTGCCTACGGGCACTCTTGGAAGCCTCACCGCGCCGTTTATCTCGATATACGTGGGCAGCCCGTCCGGTATCTGCGCTTCTACGTCCTCCTGCGCCTCTGCTTCCTGCATAGCCCGCAGTCGTGTCGCTATATCCTCTTGCTTCTGTGCTTCTGCCTCTTGTGTTTTCTTGCGTGTTCGTGTAGCCATAGTGCGTGCCTGCTTCTTCTCTATATGATAACGGCAATACACCGATTAGCCTGCGAAAGCCAACCGGTGTATCACCTGTGTGAGGTCGCTGGAGCCAGGGTGAGGAAAGGAGCAAACCCTCCCTCCCTGACCCAACGCCCCATATTCCCTCCATACCGTGTCAGCTACCCACGTAGGAGGCTGTGCCGTTGGTCAGGGTAATTACCACTCCCGCAGCATCCGTCGTCGAATAGCCTCCAATGCCCTTAATGGGCGTCTCCTTGCTCGGCTTGTCGTCGGCTTGATCGCCCGTCATTATCTGAGGGTTGGCGATCTTGACATTCAGTGTCGGGTGGTCAGTGGTTCCTATGAGCGTAGTCAGGTCAGTCCATTCCGCCTCTATCGAGGTCGGGTTGGTGCCCGCGCGATACTGAGCGAATAGTGACGCCGCGTCCGCTGCATACCTCGGTGTGAGGGACCAGTCGTGCGTTACGCGGCCTTCGTCAAATGTTGGCGTGGCCAGTCTATTGCCCGTGTAGGTGCTCTCTATATTGCGCTTGGTGTTCAGGTCCCAAACTTTGGTGAGCAGATAATCGGTGCCCGATAGCCTGGTTATGAACTGCGGCCACTGCGGATGCTTGTAAGCTGCTATCGAGGCCGCCACCGGTGTGGGCGCGGTGCCTAGCAGCGTTACAGCCCCAAAGAATATATCCTCGGAGAATGTGGGCGTCGCTTTGTTCGGCTGGTTAATCTTGAAATCGTTCACCTTGCCGTCCATAAATTGCCACCAGTTATCACCGTCCCACATTTGCGCGGCGATAAGAGGGCAGGTACCCACCTCTTTGAAGACGTGCACCTTATCTCCTGTCACACCGGTCGTAGTGGGCAGACCATAGGCCGCTGCTATCAGTATGCCTACCCAGTCGTAGTAAAGCTCACCCGTAATTGTGAGCGTCTGCATGGTGCCGGTCTGCCTGGACTCAAACTGGCCAACGGGAGTACCCGTTATCTTGGTAGAGGCCACGCGCCCGTAGTCCGGCTTCCAGTTGCGCGTGGTGGCGAATATATTGGTCATTGTCGTGGGCATTGTCCCGGCGGTTGCCTGCAAGCCCACGTAAATCGCTCTGTCGCTGCTTCCCATTGTTTACATCCTCCTGTGGTGGTATTTGTGTTTGTGTTTGTGTGTTTGTGCGGTAGGGTGTATGGTTCGTAGATATTCAGTTGTGCCTTGCATTGCAGGCAGGCAGGCAGGCAGGCAGCTATTCGGCCTTAGCCGCCTCTCCTGAGTAGTCTGACCTGCCGGCGGTATCGGGTATATCGGATAAGTCCAGCACGGTAGGATCGGGGGTTGACAGCGCCACTGCGGTAGCGGATGCCTGCTCCTCTGTTGTCGGCTCAGTCTCACTTGCCGTTTTCGCTTGCTTGCGCGCCTGCTTTAGCTGATCGTCCTCACTGACAGGCTTGCCCTCCGCGTCGTGTGTCGGCACGCCCGGATAAAACACTACCGGTTCATTCTCTTTAGCTGCCATAGGAATATCCCTCCTTCGTTTCCTCTTTTCTCCGGCTAAGGTTGCATGAGCACTAACGGCTCGGTATATACATCCACGTAAGCGATAATTCCGTAAGATTTCACGCCCAAAAAGCTGTCTACTACTTTGTGTATCCGATATGGCAATGCCCATTGGCATACGCCGTCTATCTGTAAGTTCTGGAGGTACGCCGCCCTGTATCGCTCTATCCACAGGTCGGCTTCCGCCTCCAGGTCAGCTATTCGTTTGTCATCGAACTCGCCTATGAGCAAGAGACACTCGAAATGATACGTTCGAGGGTCCTGCACTACCTGCGACCTGTACATGGGAGCGCTGCCCGCGAAATCTACGCCCGAAACCCGCCTGTACGCGAACGGGTATTCAAGCGCCGTAACACTCGTCGGTATGCCCGCGTAAGAGACAAATAGGCCGCTATCGTCAAGAGGCAGTAGCACCCTCGCCTCCATGACCGCCATTGCCGCTTTTATCTCAGCCGCCGTACCGTCTTCCAAGCTCTAATCGCTCCCTTTCCCGTATGGTTGCCTGTCTCCATATATGCCCATACATACATAGCCCTATAGCCTTACTCTACTAATGTGCCCCAGGACTTGAGCCATGCGCCGGTGCCTTCGTCTATTGCCGCTACTATGGTGTTGGCCGAGGCGTCCCACACTCTCTGTGATACGCCTTCGCCCTTAGTACCCGGATGCTTGATAAGGATGTCTTTATGAGCCAGTGAGTATTGGAGCGCGTACGGGTTTATGCCATGCGCTAGCGCCCAGCCTTCTATTGATGAGATTGCCACCCAGTGGGCGGGTATGAGTATGTCGTGCGGGCGCGTGCCTTTGTCCAGGATGGCCCATAGCTCATCGTCATTCAGCACCTCAACCGATAGCACCGCGCCCACACTGGTCTGTACTACCCTGTATTTGTCCTTGAGACGCTGGTACTGCGTCTGTGCAGCCATGTCAGCCGCTATCGCATCCATACGCCTGCGTATGCGACTGCCGACAACCGCTCTGAATGTGGCACGCACATCCGATTGCTGGATAGAGCCAGCAGGGTAATGCACGTCAAGCCCGAAAGTCATAGCTGTTCCACTTTCTCCGCTCTAATGGACAGAGTGAGGTTGAAAGACATGTCAGCGGTTGTGGCCTTCACCTTGTACAGCGTTTGTACAAGGCTCAGGTGATTGGTGACGGTTATCTCGTCGTCCTCCCGAACGTCAGTAAACAACGGCATATCAATGGTGCGCTCCATATCCTCCGAGATAGTTGTCGTATCCGAGAGGCTTATAGTCTGCGCTACATTCGGCGGTTCGCTGGGCAGCTCAACCGTGCATGGTATATTTGACGCTATCACCACAGCGGCCTTACGCGGCAGCTGAGTGCGAGGGTCAACGGTGCGCCGCGCTATGGAGCAGGTATCGGTAAACAAGCGCTCCGCCAGGCTCCTGGCCTGCGTGAATAGCTCGTCACTTGGGAAGAACGGTAATGCCACGTCTGCTTGCTCCTGGCCTATTGCCTACCTATTGCCTATCAGCCTCCATAGAATGGGTCGAACAGCTGCCCACCCGATTCTATGAAGTCGTTTCGCCGCCCTCTGGTGGTGCCCGTAACCTCCACCTCTTGCATGATCCGGCGGTCGTACTCTTTCGCCATTGCCAGACAGGAGGTCAATATCTGTGAGTAGCGCATGCCTGTGCGCCGATTGGTAATGTCGAAGTTGCCGGCAGCCTTGCCCGCTTTCAGTCGCCAGCCCTTAGCAGCCGCGCTGTTCAGGTCGTAGGTGGGCGTCCAGGTTGTAGCCAGAGGCGCGTTGCCCAGTACGTCCGCACGCATGGAAGCCGTTACCAGGGTGTTTAGCTCGTCCACTGTCAATGTGGGCACCTGATCGTATGCGACCATGCTTTGCAGTTGTATTAGCGCGTCAGTTGGTGTCATAGCTATTTCCTCGAGCCTCGAACGTTCTGTAAGCTCCTGTTTATGCCAACCCGCATTACCGCCTGGTACATCCCTCGAAAGTCCGTTGTCGTATCAGGCGGCTTTGTCTGCACGGGTGCCTGAACAGGTGCCGCTTGCGTAGTTGCATGCCCGGCAGTCTTCTCACTGCTCGTGCTCGTGTTAGTCACGGGCTTTGAGGTTATCGCGCACGGAGCCGGTGGCTTTCAGGCTTTGCGCGTAATCGGTTTCAGGTGTCGGCTTGCCCGCCAGCACGCCCGCGACGGTGTAGTGCTCGTTAGGAGTTGGGTCAGGCGTGTTGCCGCGATAGCCCTGCTCCTGCTCATCGTCCACGGCGGCCTGTACCTGGTCAGCGCCGCCGCCTGATTTGACGGCTGCCTTGTTCGTGGCCGCTATCTCCTCAGCACTCTTGCCAGTTGCCCTGGGTTCCTGATCCGCTGGTAGCTGTGCTGCCTGGGATGCCTTCTGCTCCTCTGTATCCTTCTCGCTCGCGTTGTCTGTCGCCATAGTTTTGTGCCTCCATTTGCATGTCAAGGATTGGTCGCCAGTTGTCTTCCTGTTGTAGCTCGTTCGCCGACGGTGCCAATAGCAGTAGCGCGCGCTGCCTGATAGCTATAAAGCGCTTTCGGGCGTTCGCGAAGTAAAGCGCTCGCCTTGTCTCTTCGTCTGCGATTATCGGTACCGTCATGCTTGTTCCTCAGCCTATACCTACTTATTTATGCCCTGGACAGCGAGATTATGAGCCTGCCCCCCGGGTCCGCTATGCCTGTGCCCACATATGTGGACGTAAAGGCGAGCACGTCACCGGCTGCCGTGTCGAGGTTGGCAGCGATACCGGACAACGGAAGGTCCTTCACCACGTAAGCGGCGGCGGTCCCGGCCGAGGCTATCATGGGCAGTGTTGCCATGACCGTAGCGCCCGCGCCCGTTGCCTTATTCACCAGTGAGAAGGTGCGCGAATTGGTATCGGCACCCACTACGGCGGCAACCGGTATGTATGCCACTTCGGTGATAGTGCCTACTACGTCCGCCTTGCCCGCTATTACAATCGTGTTAACACCTACTGCCGCTGCGGGCACGTAGGACTCTAGCTTGATTACATCCGGTGATTCACCCGTTGCTGTTGCCATTCTTCATGACCTCCTGTTTGTATGCTCGTTCTTGTTAGTTTGTTTGTTTGTTAGTTAGGATCAGGCGTTCAGCAGGACCGCGAAGGGATAGCGCTGCGCCTCTACTTGCTGCTGGTAGCTGATTGTGTTTGCCACCTGGAACGCCACTCGCATGGTCACTCTCATGAGGGACATGTCCTGTTGGAACGAGTTGTAGATGATCGCGCCGGTGTTATCCTGGATAACGCCGTCTTTCGACATAGCAAATGTTATGTCCTGGCGCACACCCACAATGCCCTGTTGGAAGTCGCCCGCTAGCATTGCGGCGGTGCCGGCTCCGGAGGGCCATAGACCTGCCATTGCGTACACCACCGGCTGGCCCTCGACCTGGTCGGTAGTAACGTCAAGGAGCTTCTGGCCCATTGTGTCACGAGCGCCGCGTAGCTTGGCCCGGAATATACGTGAGGTAACCAGACCGTTGACGTCAAAGCCCTCGGACTCAACGGTTGCCAGCACGTTGTTGACATCCTGAGCCACACCGCCCTGACCGGCTGTCGCTGTGCCCAGTGTGACCGTGTTGCCCTGCGTGATAGCCTGTGCGACTATGGCAGTCGGCCACGAGGCGGGCTTGTTGACGCCGAAGAAAACCGCAGCGTCAAATGCGCGAGCTATCGCCGAGGACAATAGAGGCTTGGCGGTGTCCCAGATGTTGAAGGTGAGGTCAGCCGCTACGCTGTCGGGTATCGGGATGATAGCCGCGATTTCCTCAACGTTGAGGTACCGGTTGGCCCATGCCATTTCTGTGGTTTGCTTGAGGCCCGTATCGCCCTGCACAAAGTAGGCGATAGGCAGCGCGGATAAGACCGGCATACGGGTCACATTTGTGCTGACCGGCACGCGGCGGAAGAGGCGCATGGCTGCGCTCTCGGCTGTGAGTGTGGTTAATAGATCGTTGCTAACTACCTCTGGAATGGTTGCCTGTAAGTCCGTCCTGGTAATCAGATTATTGTATGTCATGTCTTTACGATTCCTCCTGAATTACCTGTATTGGTGTTGGTGTTCGTGTCGGTGTGCATGTGAGCAAGCAAAGATCGGAGGAAAGTAAGGAAGGCCGGGTAGCTGTGTATGGTGTCGTGTTGTGCCGTGTTATTTAGCCGCTATCCGCCCGCCAATTTGTTTCTAATCAATGCATCCATGCTGGTTATGTTCTGCCCGGCGCCGTTGCCGTTCGCGCCGCCGTCTACTGAGCCTGTCGAAAAGAGGAGCGGGTAGTTTTTGCGCACGTGATCTACTATCTCTTTCATGTTGGTGATCTCGCCCGCGTCGCTCACCTCGGCGTTCTCCATGATTTTGGCGGCTACCAGGTCGATATAGCCTGAGCGTGCGTTGGCTTTCTGTGCGGCCCTCTCCGCTTGTGACGTGAGCCTCAAAGTGCGTAATTCACTGAGCGCCTGGTCTTTCTCACTCTGTGTAGTCTGGAGAGCCTTCGATAACTGCTCCTTCTCACTGAGGTCTTTATTCGCCGCGTCTTGCGTCTGCTTTCGCAACCGCTCTAATTCCTGTCGTTCCTGCCTGTGCGCAGTTTCGGCTTTCTTCCACGCGGATTCTTTCTCGCGAAAGCTGTCAATCAGTTTCCGCGCTCGCTCCGGCTCGTACTCACCCTGAAAGGCTCCGTTGCCGTTATCACCTGCGCCCTCGTCCTGCTGCGATTGGTCCTGTGCTTGCGACCCGTCCGAGCCACTCTGTGCGCCCGAACCGTCACCACCGCCTCCGTTGCCCTCTGCTTCTCGCATGTATAGCCATCTCGGTTTCATGCTCTGTCTATCTCCTATCGACGCGTCTCACGCCTACTTGCTTGTTGATTGCCGTTGGATTGCCGTTGGCTTGTCGTTGCCTTGTTGTCTGCCGGTTATTTGCCCTTCCTGGGAAATTTGTTAGTGGACAGACGCTTGTCTGCCGGAGTGCCCTTGCTCGGTTTGCCGCCCATAGTCACTCACCTCCCTCCCCTACTCGTTCTGTATCCTCATTGGTGGCTTGACGGTGCGTACGCTCGGCCATACCCGCCCTGGGATAGACGGCCCACTCGCGTTGGGCTTCCGCAAGCTCATCCGCTTGCGTGGGCTGCTCTATGCCCGCGTCGTCGTCCGGTGCTATATCGCTCTTTGGCTTCCTGTCGTTGGTCATGTGTCGCTTGCTCCCGTTCCTCAGTTCCTTCGTGCCTTTCACGCCTCGAAGGGCACGCAAAAAGCTCTCAACTTGAGAGCCGTGTAAAGCTCGAAGTTGAGGGCTGTAAAAGCCTGATATTCAATTGTTAGCGGCCTGATTTAACAGGCCGCCTGGCGCGATCTGTGCGCCTATTAGCATATTAGCATATTAGTTCTATGCTGTCAATCCCTATCATTTGTTGACCACCAGGCTCTTTACGGGCTTGCGGCAGTGCGGGCAGAACTTGCGTGATAGCACGAATATGCCGCCCAGCCACTGAAACTCGGCAAAGAACCAGCCGCAATGCTCACACCGCCACTCGCGCACGCTGGTATCGCCCATGCCCGTAGCCTGGTGCGACCTGCATGGCTCATTGTGGTCAGAGTGCGGTTGCTCTTCTGCCATGCTATTAGCCCTGGCCCTGGCCCTGACCCTGACCCTGACCCTGGCCGTAGTACCTTGCGACACAAACAAACGCCTCCACTGTGCCGTCCTCGAGCACGCTAACCTCTGCATAACGACTGACCGCCTTGCCGCCGCACCTCGGACACTTTGACGCTCTGCCCTCCGGCACGCCCGTCAGAAACACCCAGCCGCAAACCATGCAGCCAACGGGTCGTATGTTGTACGTTCCAAGTATTGGCATTGTGTTTGTGTTTGTGTTTGTGTTTGTGATTGTGTCCGTGTCCGGTAAGTGTTAGCAGGTGTCACCCTACTCTCTGGTTGCCGTCTTTTTTGGGTCCCCTGGCAAGCTCTGGTATCACAGTTGCCGGGAGCTTGAGTGAGGGCGCTTTTTGTTCATCTAATCTCTGTCGCGGCGGATACCCCTTGCTTTAGCTATGGGGTTGTTTACGTGCCTGACCCTTTGCCGCGTCTGGCGGTCTTCGTCGAAGGCGTTACTCGTGATGGTGGTGGAGGCGGAGGCGGAGGCGGAGGCAGAGGCAGAGGCATGCTCTGCTCGTCTACCGGCTCGCGTTCTAGCTCCCTCTTGAAATAATAAAGGCTCTCCGGCTCAGTGCCGAGCCAGCGGTACGGCGTAACAGGCACTACAGCTACAAGCTCCCAGCCTTCCATGCCATCCTCATTCAGGTGGCCTGGCCGAGTGTCCTGCGCGATTGAGACCATGTATTCCCACTTAGTTACCATTATGACGAGCCTCCTCTGTTACATGCCCAACTGTATTCGCAACAATTTCCTTACAAGTTTCGGGTAGTCAATTGATATTGCACCGTCTTCGTCAGTCTTTAACAGTGGCTCTAGCGCGTCCATGTTCTTCGCGTGCCTGTTGATCACATCGCTGTATATATCCAGTCTCATCTGTAGCTCTTTGACTTTTGCCTGGAACATTGTGAAAGCTGCCCTATCCTGCTCACTCAAGCGCGCGGGCGCTGGCGGTGTCTTTGGCAGAACGGGCTTAGTGGCCTTTTCCTTCTCAAGCTGCTCCTTTGCTCCTTTACTGCGGCGTTACGCCTGCCGTTGTACCGTTCTTGCTGCCATTAGCGAAGGGCGGCTTTACCGCCGGTGGTGCCGCGCCGCCTGGTGGTAACTGAGCCTGGACTTGCTGCGCCTGCAATTGTAATTGCGCCTGAGCCTGGGCCTGCGCCTGAACTTGCGCGCGTTGCAGCTTCATGCTGTATGCCTGGGCGGGCGTGAAGCCGTAGTATTTGACCCAAACCACGTCTTCCGGCACGCCTGCCGCCAGCGCCAGCGCGCCCTCTTGCGCCTGCTCGAGGTCGGAGCGGCTTACCGGGTCCTTCCATACTGATCCAAGGCTCACGTCAAAGCCCACGCCCAATACAATATTGCGCTGTATACGCAAGGCAAATGCCAGCACGTCTTCCCATACGTCGCCAAACGCAAGCTGGCGGTCGTAGGCCTTGCCCGTGAATGGAGCTTCCGCAGTCTTCATGGCTTCGCCCGAAGGCCAGGCGCTGGGTGATAGCATGAAGTAGTGTGCGGGCGTGTGAGATACTCGCGCTATCTCCGCGCGGAAGTTCTCGGCCACTGTAATGAAGTGCGTAATGTCTGCCTGGTCGAATTGCGCCAGCTTTGTCTCCGAGTTGGCGAATATCCACAGACGCTCCGCGCCCGCTCGGAACTGCTCTATCTTCGGCTTGCCCGTTACAGGATCAATCTCGGTTTCAATGCCCATGATCACGCGCTGAGGCAGCGCGATGAACTCCATAGCTACGAGCATGTCCGCCAGGCACTTGTTCAACGCGTCCTGCAAGGGCACCACGTTCCGAAGCTCCGATACGCCCGGCCTGTTCATGCGCCCGTTATTGGCGAGGTGAAAGACCGGCACCTGCCCGTACGGGTTCAGCACTACCGAGTCGTCCGGAGAACCTCCGATAGGCACGTAAGGCACGAAGTCCAAGGCCTCGTAGGTGTGAGCGGCACGCAGGCCTACCGAGCCTTGCGCCTTGCCGTCGCCCGCTATGAACTTGCGGATGGCGTCCGGATAGTACATGTTGAGGCGCACCCGACCGTCTTCCAAAGCCCAGAGCTTGGCGGCGCGCACTATACGCCCTGGCGTCTCCTCGTCGTACCATGTAGCCATAGTGGCCGACTCGTTAGGATATATGACCGGCTGCTGCGTGATAGGGTCGGGCCAGACGATCACGTAGGAGTCGCCCGTGATAAAGGCTTCCACGTGCGCTTCGTTGGCGCGCTGATCCATGCGATTGTCCTGCCATATGTCCCAGGCGTCTATAGCGTCCTGGGACAATTGAGGCTTTGCATTGTCTAGAGCCGCGTCCGGGTCGCTGTCCGATACCTTGCCTATCTCCTGCTCCTGGCCGAAGCCCGTTAGCTGGAGCCTGTCAGATAGCGCGTCCACGATAGACGAACATAGATTGTCCGCAAAGGCGCGGAAGGTCACGCCGAAGGTGCTACGAAACTCCTCCGTAGCGAAGGCCAGCCGGTGGTCGCCTTCGTAGTATTGAGAGTATAAGCGGCACCCATCCGCCTTCGAGCCGATAACGGCGAGTGCCGCTCTTATGTCCGCCGTAATATCTATTGTGTTCCCGCCGGCTGCCGTCGGTGTAATGACTGCTATTGCCATGCCTGTACCACCTCTCTATTCCTCTTTGCCTATCTTTGTCCCTAATCTCAAGCGTACATTGACGTTCGGTACATTACGTTAGGTTTGTCCCTGGTAATGCGCGCCTGTAACGCCAGCATGTAGGACATAGCCATGTCGTCATGCTCGCCCTCCGGTGCGTTCTGGCTGGAGCCTTCTATGCTTTGCAGCTGTACAAGCGTCTCGAAGGTGTGCAGCGTGGTGTCCTGGAGGCGGAAGGCGTCCGCGCCCATGTCATAGAGCGCGCTCTTGGAGAGGGACGTTGTTAGCCAGCCGGGTTTGCCGTCGGTGCCATGAAGCAGCTTGAAACCGCCCGTAGAGTTCGTCAGCCAGAGCAGCACCGCGTGACCATGATTGTTGCGCTCTACCAGCACTTTGGCATTGTTGTAGTAGATAGCGATAGGGCGGATGTAGGAGGCGAAGACGGAAGGCTCGAACTTGCCCGCCAGTGAGCAAACCTCTTCACCACTCATTCGTTCTAACACCGTGAGCGCCGAGTCGTCCGACGTCGGGTTGCCCTCGGCTGGGTCGGCTCCAAGCACGTACTCAATGCCCTGTGAAGGGTGCCTGTACACCTTGAGGACGTTAGCGGTCAAAGAAGGCAATCCATACGGCACGATTGCCAGAGGCGCTTGTGGGGTGTAGCACTGCTCTACCCAGGCGGGCGCTATGCGCTTGTCGAGCGTGCGCGGCGCTAACGCCTCCGTATCTGTAGTCGGATATTCTTGATTGAGGTCATCAAGCGCGCCGGTGCGGGCTATCGAGTCGCGGCGCTGCTCCTCATACCATGCGTCTGTGCGGTCGGGCCGTGCTCGCCACGAATAAAAGAGTGGCGTATAGCTATTGAGACCTTGCTTCGCCGTTATGTATATGCGCTTGAACGTTGACATGGGCTTGCTCTTGTCCGGCGTGGAGATCAGGACCAAAGTCCCACCTGCATCCACAGTTGGCTTGACACCTGTCAAGAACTTGCCGAGGTCCGGTATATAGTCCGCCTCATCCACCATTGCAAAGGTTGCCGTGTAACCGCGCCCGCCCTTTGTCGAGAAGGCAAGCGCCCTGCTACCGTTGCCTAGCAGCCACTCATGTTTCTGATCCGTCTCTACCGGCTCTATGTATTGCTTGAAGCGTCTATCCATGTGCTCGTACATGCCTTTGAGACGCACGTCCAGCATGTCTACCGTCTCTTTATCACCCTTTGAGAATATGAGAAACGTAGCCGCCGGGTGAAAGATCATGCGCCAGAGGCCATAGGCCAGCAGCAGCCAGGAAAGGCCAAGCTGCCGGGCCTTGAGAAGCACTGTCAATTTGTTCTCCTGAAGCACGCGCAGGGTTTCCTTCTGAGCGTCCCATAGGAGGAACGGCACCCAGTCTGAGGATGTAGCGTCGTAAATGGAGATATAGTTTTCTATAAAACAGACCACGTCGGATTTGCACCCCAGGTAGTCAGGATCATTGAAATACTCCTGACGGCGGTGACGCAACTCAAGCTCGGCGGCTGCGGCCTGTCTTGCCCTGTGCGATATCTCTAAGCTCGTCATCGCTATACTGACTCATATCATAGTTTTCATTGCGTACCACTTCTGCATATCCGCGGTCACGACCCAATGTATTGAGTATCTTGAGAATGGCCCACGGCGCGCCCTCTTGCATGGCCGCAAAGAGCTTTATCTCGGCGTAATCCACCACACGAGAGCGCTCCCTCCTCACGGCATCCGCTACCGCGGGATAGCGTTTGCTATAGTTGCCTATCGTATCCGGGTGGCACTCGAGCTTATCAGCGGCAAGGGTAATCATGCCGTGCGCCGCTTTCAAAGCCGCGATTACCTGTTCCTGTGTGAAACGATTTCTTGCTGCCATGTGCTCCCACTAACTACTGAACTCATGCCGAATCATCCCGAAGTATGCGCTGCCGCAGCGCCTATAGCGCACGTCTTGCTTGCATGATCAGGCGATACGAAGACCATCCCGTATTCTTGCGGCTCCTGTGGTATGACTACGCCCGGCCTTCTTATCAGCTTGTTGTTCTTGAACGGCTTATAGTCCACTACGTGTTGAGGACGACCCCACTTATAGCCAACTTTGACGACATCCGGATGCTGCTCTTGAAGCGATAACGCCATTTTCAAGCGCCCATCTCCCTGGTATAGCTCATCCGTATTACCGCCCTTCATCCGCATGGTTGCTGACTTTTTGGCTAGAAAGGCATAGAAAAGAACGGTACACCAACCATCCTTTAGTGCCCTTAGTGATAGGTCGGTATCCTCGTTGTAACGTCCGCGCCAGCGATAGGGCAGGTCATTCTTGATCAATATGCACGAGTAGATACGGGTGTTTATTGCGAACGGAGTGCACTTCTTTTTACGAGGTGCAAACTGCTCATACTGCATACCCGCTAGTGCGACGTTAGCGTACCTGTCTACAAAATCCTCAATAGCACGGAATGTAGCTCCCGAATCGGTGTAATATTTTACGTTCTTATGCAACCTGAAAAAATATCGGATATTATCGTCTAGTATCCAGTGGCGCTCATGCCCTTCTGCGATTGAATGCTCCCATACCCAGTTACGAGCGGGTATGGAGCCTTGCCCTAGATTGCTGAAAGGCAATACCAGGATAGTAGCGGGATCAATCACGGCGGCGTATTGCTCATATTCTTGAGGCTCTATCACTATGCGGTGCGGGATATTGCACGCTATGAGAGCCTTGACGGTCAGGCGTGATTCCCACCTACCTTTGGAGATTACGTAAACCGGGTATCTAGGATTCGTCATGGGCTATATAAGCTTTTAGGTCTATCTCCGGCTGAGGCGGAAACCAGATATACCTTGTCGCGGTAGTCACTAGTTGGCCGAGCAAGGTGGCAAACGTAGGGATGTCATCCAGGCTTGCGAAATGCACCGTTATTGACCTGGCCGCTCCCGCTTTATCCTGTTCAAACGCCGGCATACCCTGCCATTCATCAAGCGGGTTTTCTACTACGGTTCCAAGCAGCGCGTCAAGCTCATCCTCACGAAACAGCCCGTCTAACAGCCCTTCGTATTCCTCGGATAGCTCTGCCAGCACGGAGGCGTCCCAATCAAGGGAAATCTCACCTACCCGGTTATCGGCAATTGCCAGCGCCTTAGCGGACGGGTCGGTGTCCAGGTCGAGGTCAGTGCGCTGGACGGCCACCAGGCGCGTGCCGTCCGACTGCACTACTATGAGGTCGTCAAGCCCTATATCGCCCGCCACGTCAGCCGTCTTGTTGCCCGCTATGATCTTGCCATTGCGGTCCAGCAGGATAGAGCGTCCCGCGCCGTGCTGCCTTAGCGATTGCTCCAGCATGCCGCGCCCGCGCTGAGTGCCCTTGTTCGCGTTCTTTGTATCGGGCGTGGTGTCGGATAGCTGCTTCACAGTTTTGATAGTCGGCATACCGTCACTCACACCCTCTGAGCGGATAATGCTGCGGCTTTTGCTTCACGACCACGTAGGAGCCGCCTTGCTGTTCCTCTTTCTGCTCGTCACCAGGGTCGCCGTCGTCGTCGTAATCACCACAGTTTGCTTGTATTATTCTTGGCAGCCGTCCGATATCCTGCTTAAGGGCGTCTGCCACATCGGCGCAAACTTCGCTTATTCGGGAAATCGTGCCAAGCCATTCCGCCCACTCCGAAGTATCACTCACCTGCACATTCAGTCCCAAATCCGGTGTCACGGCCATGCTGCTTGCCTCCCTGCTCCTA
>JADEYI010001265.1_pt1 | contig 20470 bp, 18 predicted proteins | sample 8542331 | NCBI WGS metagenome assembly JADEYI01 (sample SAMN16510988, study PRJNA670497) | mine drainage metagenome | isolation source: biofilm near Copperflume 1 | place: Germany: Marsberg coppermine Kilianstollen | collected 2018-02
ATGCCATGGCCCTCATCGGCGGCATGGGGCCTGATGCAACATTCCGGGGGTGGATCTTCGCCATCGCCAGGAATCTCGCCCTCGACCGCCTCGACGGACGCTCCGGGATGGAATCGCGCACGGACGCCACGCCTGAACCCGCCTTCTCAGTGCTGGATGCGCGATCATTGGCCTCGCCGGGTGCGGCTGAGGCAGAGGCGATCGCGCCGCTCGTTTGGGAGGCGGCCGCCGCGCTCGACGACCGTCAGCTGTCACTTTTGGACCTGCATCTCCGGCAGCACCTCGATGAGGCTGAGATGGCGCGCGTCATCGGCGTCCCGGAAGAGCACGCCCCGTTGCTCCTGGCACGTCTGACGAAGACGACCAGCGGGACAATGCAGGACCTGGTTCTCGCGCTGGACCGGCGTTACCGCTGCGAAGGGCTGGAAGCGATCGTCGGCCCGCGCCCCAAAGCGGGGCTCCCGGCCGCAACGCGGAAGGCGATCGATGCCCACGCTGCTGCTTGCGAGCAGTGTGCCCGGCGCCGGGAGGTCGTGGCCCCGCTCGCCCTGTTCTCCGCGTTTGCCATGGTCGATCCTCCGGCCGGTAGCGCCCACGGCATTCTCGATGACCTGCTCGCAGCGTGGCCGGAAAGTTCGCCACCGCCCGCCGCGCGGTTGGCCCCGGGAGTGCCGCCCCTCCGCCCGCTCGACCAGGGCAGCGAGCGGCGAGAGCCCTATATCATCCGGGCGTTCGCTGGGCTGGGCGCGTTGGCGGTGGCATTGTTGGCCATCCTCGTGCTCCCTGCCAGCCCCATCGCGCTTACGCGTTTCGGCAGCGGGGGACGCTTTGCAACCGCGCGCGCAGGTGCTGAAGCCGCAGGCTCCAGCCCGACGGCCCCAGCGGTGCTTGGAGTGGTTGGTACAGCCACGGCAGTCCCTTCGCGAGCAGCCACTTCCACGCCGGCCACCGGGGGGAGCCCTCCGCCGCAAACCACCAGCGATGCGCAGGTCGGCGCTTCCACGCCGGCCAACACGGAAACTCCCACGGCAACCGCCACGGCCACGCCAGCGAGCGCGCCCACTGCGACGCCGGCAGCGACGGGGCCAACGCCCACCCTGGCCCCAACGGCGACGCCGGCCGGGACACCAACGCCCTGCAGGGCCGTCCTTACAAGTAATCTTTCGGCACTCAACGTTTCGAATGGTTCGAACAGCTTCGAAGTGTTGAACCAATCGCCATGCGATAGCGGCCCTTATTCGGTGAGCAGCAGCGCTGCATGGCTGGTGCTCGACCGCAAGGCGGGCGATGTCGGGCCGTTCGCCCATCAGACGATCAATGTCGTGGCCGATACAACCGCCGTCCGCGAGGGCACGACGACCGCGCCCATCGAGGTGACCTGGGCCACGGGCTCCTTCACCGTGCAGGCCCGCGTGACGAAGGTCGGCGCGCCGCCGGTAATCCTCCAGGCAACGGGCGCGTGCACGCCAAACTCCGCAACCGTGACAGCCAGCGCCACCGACGACTACGGCGTCGCATCGGCCGTCGTGTCCTATGTGCTGGGCGACGGGACCGCGGGCGGCCCTGTCCAGCTCGGCCTGTTGTCGGGCTCCGTACGCAGCGGCAATTGGTCAGCGACATTTTCCGTATCGCGCCCTGTCAGGTCGTTTACCGTGACGGCGACGGACGGCGCAGGGCAGACCGCGTCGGCCACCGGCGGCTGCGGGTAGCCCCGCATACCCGTCCGTGTTCGCACGCGCGAGGCGCCGCCCGCTAAAGCTGGATCGAAGCGAAACAAGCTGTCCCCCGAAACCATCGTGCCCCGGTGGTTGCCACCCTGGAATGCGTGTACCGTCCCGAGAACCGAAAAGGAGGATTCGTTCCCATGAATTTGGACGAAGCGAAGTCACATCATCCCGAGTTCATCTCCTATGCGCGGTCGCACGCACTGGTGCATGGCGACAACACGATCGGGCGGGCCAATGCCTGGCTCGCCGTGAAGATCACGCGCGGCGTGGGGTCGATGTGGTGTGCGTATCTGTTCGCGGCGCTCGCGTTGGTTTCGTTGCCCGCCGCCATCCAGTCAGGCAACAACGTGATCATCGTCTCGTGGATCTCCCAGACCTTCCTGCAGTTGGTCCTCCTTTCCGTGATCATCGTCGGCCAGAATGTCCAGGCGGCGTCCAGCGATGCGCGCGCAGAAGCCGACCACGAGACACTCGATGCCGTCCACACGCTCACGGTTGCCGTGCACGCAATCAATGAGCAACAGACCGTGATCCTCCAGCGGCTCGACAAGGGGGCTTGAGCCTCGGGCCTTGGCGCTGCCCCTGCGTTCGCTAATTTCGGACAGACGGGCGGGTATACGTTCGTCCTTGTTAGGTCGTCGCGAGACACCCAACCGAGACACCGGAAACGAACTCGCGACGACCGGAACAGAGGAGACATGGACACTGCCGCAAGGGTCACCGAAGCTCCCCCCGCACACCACCACCATTGGTTGATTGAGGAGGTGAGTGGACTCCTGAGCGTTGGCGTTTGCCGCTACTGTCATGCCCGTCGTGAGTTCAGAAACTGGCTATCGGAGACCGATTTCATCACAAACACCGAGTTCCGGAGTCTCCGCGCTTCAGGATCGGAATCAGGTCATAGCCATAGTGATCGTTGGATGGGGACCGCGTGAGCCGGCCCCACTGCCCAGTAGCGGAGAGAGAAGGAGCCCATGTATATCGGAGGCGGCCTGCTCGCCGTCATAATCGTCGTCTTGCTACTCCTCCTCGTCGTGCGCTGACGCCGAGGTGGCGAAAGTACGCCCGCTTATCCGGGTGTCAGCGAGGCTTCGAACGCCCGTAGTGAGTTTCGGACAACGAGGTAGCACTCACACGCAGCGCGTTCCATGCCAGCCCGGTCGAGGATGGTCAATTGCCCGCGGTGATAGCTCACCAGGTGGGTCGCCTGCAGAGCCTCCGTCGATACGGCGACGCTGGGCCGACTCACCCCGAGGGCCTGCGCCAGGAACTCCTGGGTGATGAGGAATTCATCCGTATCGACCTGGTCGCGGATCGTCAGCAGCCAGCGCGCGCAACGCTGGACCACCTGGTGGGCGCGGTTGCATGCGGCGGCCTGGGCTGCGAGCGCCAACATCACGCCACTGTAACGCGCGACGATGGCTGCGAACGCCGGACTGCGCGCGACCTCGGCGAGAAAGTCGTGCCTGGTCATTCGCAACGCTTCTCCAGGGACGCACGAGATGAGCGCCACGTTCGCATCTTCCATGCCAAGGAACACCGGCACCCCCGTCATCCCTTCGCGCCCGACCGTCGCGAACTCGATCATCATGCCGTTTTCGAGGACCACCAGGATGGAGATCACCCCGCTCGTGGGAAAGTACACGTACTCGGTCGGGTCGCCTGCTTCCTGGAGCGTCTCACGCACCCGCAGCGGGTAGGGCCTGAGCGGGGCACGGAGCTGATCAGGGCCGCGCTTCGCGACCGCCTCCAGGATCAAGTTGTGGTGAGGCGGGACGTCGCCGTCGGGTTGCGGAGGAGCGGAGGGTCGGCCCGGCATCCACTGCTAGCTTTCGACGCGTCGAGGGAAAGCACCCTCGCGTCTGGTGCGATCTGCTGGTAATGATATCAGTTCGGTTTACCATCGTGCAGCCTCGAACATGCCAAACACTCCACTAATTACGAACTACTCCGGGTTCGGCATCCGTGCGCTATGACCCTTCCCGATCGGGAAACGTCTCTGCCGTCGCTACTCCGCCCGTCTCAGCGCGAACCCGAACTCGGACCCTCCGTCCGGACGTGGGGCCGCCCACACCCTGCCGGCCTGCATTTCGACGAGTCGCTTGCACACTGTCAGGCCGAGCCCCAGCCCCGGGATAGCCCTGGCGGACTCTTCGCGGTGGAACGCTGCAAACAGCTGTCCCGCACGGCCCGGGGCGATGCCGCCGCCACGGTCAAGGACCCGAATGGCCACTCCATCTGCCTCGGCGACCGCCGAGACAGTGATCGTAGTCTCGGTCGGTGAGTATTTCTCCGCGTTCGCAAGCAGGTTCTCGATCACCTGTTCGGTCCACCCGGGATGACCTGTCACCGTTGGCAGGTCAGGTTCGATCTCGAGGTCGAAGCGCCGATCCACGATGCGCTTCCGGTGACTCTCCAGGAACTTCGGGAGGATGCGCTGGACAAGCAACGGCTCCAGGTCCCCGGGCTGGCCGCCCGCCAGGATCAGCATGTCTTCGATGACGACCGCCAGGCGAGCAGCGCTCCGCTCCAGCTCCTGCGCTGTCTCCTGCTCTGACGGCACCACGTAGCCTGGAGCCGTCAGGCGCCTCGCGGCAACGAGGATCTTTGCCAGGGGGTTCCGCAGTTCGTGCGACACAAGCCCGAGCAACTCATCCTTTGCCTGGTTGGCGGCCCGAAGCTCTGCACACTCTCGTTCGAGTTCAGCGATGCTGGTGGCCGCAGAGCAGCGGTAGCGCGGACCGGTCCCGATCCCGGACCCGCCGCCGCCGGCCTTCCGCAGCGATTGCCAGCGCACACCGATCGCCGCCCGGCGTGGTATCGGGGCGGCCAACTCCGCCGGTATCCTTCCCATCACAACCCGCTCCATTGACCGTCTCTTTTCCTGCAAAGCAGCTCCATTCGGCCGGACGGGATGTGTGGCTCCCGTGCCGGCCTCTCAACAATCAAACTACCCGGATGTGTCTGTCTCATTCCGACATAGTGGCTGGTGCTAACGGAAACGTAACAATTCACGCCCCTATTCCAGTCGCCGCGTCGGTGGTTTGCAGACCACCAGGGACTCGCAGCCTGCACCGCAAGTTTTCGGCCAGCAGATTGCTACTTTCGGACAGACAGGCAGGCGTCCGGTGCCTACGCTCAAACTTGCAATCGGTCGCACTCGGGAGCAACCCGGGGATCGAGTCCGGGACGCGGCGCTGGCGCGGCGACACGCATCTCCACCATCTCCGCGCGAAGCCGGCGCCCGCCCGCCGCACAAGAAGTAGAGGCAGTTGAAATGCAAACCTGGTTTGGTCTGGCAACGTGGATGTGGATCGCGATCGAGGCGGCGGTCGCCGTCGGCATCGTCGCAATCGTGATCGTAGCATTGAGCCTGAGGGCCCGGGCGGGTCGTCACGAGAAGCGGACTAGGGGCCTGCGCGATGCCTTCGGGCCCGAGTACGCCCGCACCGTCGATGAAAAGGGCCAATCGGCCGCGGAGAACGACCTGGACGCGCGCACGCAGCGGGCCGGCATTCTCGACGTTCATGCCCTCTCCAGCATCGAAGGGCAACACTACGCTGAAGCGTGGGCGGCAACCCAGGCTCGCTTCGTGGACAGCCCTGCCGAGGCCGTGACCAGCGCCGACCGGCTCGTAATCGAGGTGCTGCAGGCACGCGGTTATCCCACGGCCAACTTCGAAGACGGCGCGCAGGCGGTTTCCGTCGACCACCCTCGGGTGGTGGTCGACTACCGCGCAGCGCATGAGGCCGCCGAACGCAGCCAGCGCGGCGCCGGCTCGACGGAGGACCTGCGTGAAGCGATGGTCCGTTACCGCCAGATCTTCACCGAAATCCTGGACGTGCGAGGTTCGGACGCGCGTCAGCCCATCGTCGCCCCCTGACACGGCGCATGGGGGAGGGCCGTCCATCCGCGGGGAGCCGCATCCTCCCCGCGGATGGGCTTGTCGCCTTCGAGTCGCTCGTTCAGGGGTCGGTGGCCCGGCTCTCGATCCGCCCGATCACGGGGTGGAGCCATGAGTCAATCAAAAATCGGCCCACGGTCCGCCAGTGCGTGCGTGGGCTGCGTCCCGCCCGCTCCGGGAGGCAGCCCAAACTGCTCTCCGCCTAAAGGGGGTCGTGGCGCTCGCGGTCAACGCGGCGCGCGAACGGTGCGAAACTCGCCCAGAAGAGGAGCGAGAGGGCCAACCCCATGACACCGACGACCATGAGGATCGCGCCGACGACGCGGATATCGATCCCCGATACGGTTGCGTTTACCGCCCAGGCGAGGATTGCGCCCGCCGCGATGAGGAACAGGCTAACGCCGATGCTGCCATTATCCATTTGTTTTTCCTCCACAGGTCGAGGGGCGTCGAAGACGCGCCCGGCCGGACCCTGGATAAGCCCACGGTTGCCCCGGCCGGACGTGACGGCGCCAAGTCCGAGTGCCACGCTGACGAATCCGTCAACGATGGCTCCCACTAGCGCCCGGCGACCTTCTTCGCCGCCTTCTTCGCGCCATGCAGGTTGTCCTTGGCCTTGCCTGTAGCCACCTGGACGTGCCCCTTGGCCTCCTGGGCGGCTCCACGCGCCTCCATCTCGGTGTTTCCGGTGGCGTCGCCCAATTTCTTGTGCATCGCACCGACCGCTTCGTTCACTTTGCCGGACATATTGTCACTCATGGTGAACTCCGGGACCGAATGTGGCCCACATTCACTCTATGAGCCGCGGCCTAACGCCTGCGCTCTATTTCCCATCCATCCGCTTGCGAACTCATAACAGCCGTCGCCGGCGTCCGCAGCGGTGAGATGCGCCGCCGCTATGAAACCCCGCCACGGCCGAGCGCGAGCAGCGTCGCCGGCGCGATACCTCAGCTACTTTTGGACAGACATCCTCTCCGCCCCGGCATATCGTCGCAAGTGCTGCCAAATCCGCCGAGTCGCCGCGGCCCCGGCCAGCGCCCCAACACGGCGCCGGTGTGTAGCCGCACGAAAGATATGAGGCAAATCAGAAGTGCAAACCTGGCCCGGACCAGACACCTGGACGCCGCCTCCCGAAACGGACTTGGCTGAGTCGCACGCTCCCATACCAATATCGGCCGCCCGGGCCCGCGCGCCTCGCCGCCACACCCGGACCGACCTTCGGGCCGGAATGATTCGGTGGGATGCCACGACGACCGTCATCGACTCCGTTGGGCTTCTGGTGGCAGTGGGCATCGCTGTGGTCGCCATCGCCACGACGACCCGGTAGTTCGATCGCGGACCGTTTTGCTGTGAATTATTGGATCGGAGGAATTCTGGCCTCGGCCCGGATGGTCGCCTCTGCGTGTGCGGCCCGTGCTACTGCTGATTTGAGACAGACGAATCACCACAAGTGTGCTTCGCTGACTCCTGCCGGACGCATCCGTCCCTCAGAAGTCGCCGCGTCATCGCGTGACGACGTGCGCCCAGCCTTCGGCCTCCGGCCGGGGGAATGGGCCTACAACGGGGACGGATGATTCCCGGACAGAGAGTGCCCGGTAAGACTCATGGCAATACGCTTCAGTGGCCGGTGGATTGTGCCACTGGTGACCCTCCTGGTGACGCTGCCAATACTGGTGAACATGGGCGCGACGCGCGCCCGGGCGGCGACTGCGGTTGGCCTTGGAACTGCGGACGGTTTCGCGGTGGTTGGCGGAAGCACCGTTACGAACACCGGCTCCACAGTTTTGAACGGCGACCTCGCCGTTAGCCCTGGGACGGCCATCACCGGTTTCCCCCCCGGCGCCGTCACTCCTCCGGGGACCATCCACGGGGGCGATGCCGCCGCTGCGCAAGCCCAGGCTGGCGCGCTCACAGCCTACAACGGGCTCGTCACGCAAGCCTGCGACTCCGTGCTGACCGGGCAGGATCTTGGCACGCTCACCCTCACCCCGGGGGTCTACTGCTTCAGTTCCTCCGCCCAACTGACGGGGACGCTTACACTCGACGGGCAGGGGAACCCGGCCGCGGTGTTCATCTTCAAGATAGGGAGCACGCTGACCACCGCGAGCGATTCCAGGGTGCAGGCTATCGGCTCGGCAAACACCTGCAACATCTTCTTCCAGGTGGGTAGCTCCGCAACCCTCGGGACGAGCACGAGTTTCAACGGTAGCATCCTCGCCCTCACCTCGATCACGCTCACCACGGGCGCCACCTCACACGGTGGCCTCTATGCACTGAACGGCGCCGTGACCCTCGATACCAACGTCGTGACCGCGCCGCGGTGCGGTGGCACGACCGTCCCGGGGCCGTCTGCAACGCCCTCGCCCAGCCCGTCGGCAACCTTCACACCCGTCACCGCAACCATCCCGCCCACCGGGACAACATCCACTACAACCCCCGCTGCTACGCCGGCGGCATCGTCCACGCCGTCCGCGCCCGGTGCCACTTCGACCCCGGCGACGGTGCAACCGGCCTCGCCAACCACCGGCACAGCCGTGTTGTCGCCCACCGGCACGAGCACGACACCCGGCCCGGCGACGTCAACCACCACTCCTCGACCGCCAAACACCGGCTCCGGTGGCGGTAATCGCCCTCCCCTCCTGCCATGGTTCGCCATCGCTGGCTTCGTGACGATTGCTGCGGCCGCCGCCACGCTCGGGGTTCGCCGTCGCTAACGGCCCGGTGGCCGGCAATTGACGGCCACCGGCCAGTCCTTCTTTCGGTATCGCCCCGCGCGCCACGCCTGGTCTCCGGTATGTGAATGCCGCGCCAGAAACAGCCCGCGCCAACCAGTCCGCCGCAGTCACAGAACGCGAATCGGCGTAGGCACGGTGCAATGTTCTATTCTGTTGTGAGACCTTGGAGCAGACAACCGCTCCAAAATCGGAAGCTGGAAACAACGCCTTTTTCGTCGCTAGCCCCTTTTCGGAACCTGCTCCTCTCCTCCGTCGCCGCAGACGAGTACGAATCCTTCCGTGACCTGCTGGAGGAGCATCCACTGCGGATGCGTGAGACGCTGCAAGAGGCTGGCGAGCCCGCGGACTTCGTCTACTTCCCGACGAGCGGCATCATCTCCCTCCTCACCGTCCTCGAAAATGGCATGATGATCGAGTTCGCGACGGTCGGCCGCGAAGGCATGACCGGGGTGCCGCTCTTTCTGGCCATGGGCGACTCCAACATGGCCCTCGTCTCCCAGGTGCCCGGGCTTACGCTGCGGATGCGTGCTGTGGACTTTCTCCGCGTCTCGCAGAGCTGCCCCAGCCTGGCCGCGGTGGTAAGGCGCTACTGCGGCACGATGCTCGCCCTCGTGGCGCAGTCCGCCGCCTGCAACCGGGCCCACCAGGTCGACGCGCGCTGTGCCCGCTGGCTCCTCATGACTCACGACCAGGTCGGCAAGGACACCTTTCCCATCACCCAGGAGTTCCTCGCCCAGATGCTCGGCGTGAGCAGGCCCAGCGTCGGCGCGTCCACCGCGACGCTGCAACGGGATGGGCTGATCAGCTACCACCGCGGCGAACTGACGATCCTCAACCGCGGCGCGCTGGAAGCGTCTTCCTGCGAGTGCTATGCGGTAGTGCGGGAGCACTACCGCCAGTTGCTCGACTGAGGCCCCTCGGGACCTGCCTAACCCCTGGCCTGGCGTCCACTGCGCCCGTCTGAGCAGGTCCCAACAACTGCCCGTTGACCTCGCCCGCCGGGGGTGGGCCCTGCACCTGGAGCAGGCCCGCGACGCCTCCCGGGAGCGTTTGCTACTTTGGGACAGACGAGGAGGTAGATGATCACTGCAGAAAGAGTCTCGTGGTGCGTGAAGCGGGCGCCGCGTTTGAGGGAATTATGGGAATCCTGACCTGGATCCTGGTTGGTCTGGTTGCCGGGTTCATCGCAGAGCTCATCCTCGGTGGCGGAAGCATTGGCCTGCGCGGCATTCTCGTGGCGACCGTGCTTGGCGTCGTGGGAGCTATTCTTGGCGGCTTCGTCAGCGTGGCACTTGGATTCGGCGACGTCACCGGCTTCAACATCCGCAGCCTCGTGATCGCCATCTGTGGCTCGCTCGTCGTCATCATCGTCTTCCGTGCCGTCACGTCCGGCCGCGGCAACCGCGGGCTCATCTAAAGTTCTGGACGGGCGCGTCTTCGACGGCCCTCGACCTGTGGAGGTAGAAACAAATGGATAATGGCAGCGTTGGCCTCAGCCTGTTCCTCATCGCCGTGGGCGCAATCCTCGCCTGGGCGGTAAATGCCACCGTGTCGGGGATCGATATCCGCGTCGTTGGCGCGATCCTCATGGTCGTCGGCGTCGTGGGGTTGGCCCTCTCGCTCCTCTTTTGGGCGAGTTTCGCACCGTTCGCGCGCCGCCGCGTTGACCGCGAGCGCAACGACCTCCCTTAGACGAGAGGCAACGGCCGTGATCGGAAAGCAAGGTCCAGATACGGACGACGGCGGAGAATACCGGCGCTCCGCCCTCCCCACCGGTTGGCCGCCGGACCTCGGCCGATCCGGCTGGACGGCCGGCACCGACCTCCTCGCGCTGCTCCTTCCGGTCGGTGACGAGGGAGTGAGATCTCTCTCCAACCCCGCAGACAGTCGTCCCCGGGGCCGCCGTCAATCCGCCGGCCAGTAAGCGCCGCGCGATGTCGCGGCCCAGGTTCAGCCCCCGAACAGCGGAAGTGAGCGGTTCGCCCTCCACCCGGCTCGACTGTCACGGTTCTCGGGGGACACTCGCCTCGAACTGACCCGCTCGCCCGATGTGGGCATCATCATCTTCAGGATGGGCGTAGTCCGCAGCCAGTTCCCGGGTGGCCTGCAAGGCATCGACCTTGCGCACATACACCTGGATCACGAACAGGGCCGTCAACGCCAGCAGCACCACGATGACGATGAGCGTCGTCCCGGTCTGCTGGGCGAGGTAGCCAACGATCAGCACGGTCATGCCGATGGTAGCCACCACAGGGAGCACGCCGAGCAGCAGCGCATGATGCAGGCTTTCGCGCGCCACGTTCCGGAAATAGACCAGCGCCGAGACGTTCGAAAAGACGAACACGATCGACAGGAACAGCCCCGCTGTCTGCAGCATGATGTTGAAGAACGATGAGACGTTGGGCACATTGGTCAGGATGGTCGTCACGATCACCTCGGCTACCGTGACGAGGACGACCAGCAGCCATGGTGTGCGAAACCGCGGGTGCACGCGTCCGAGTCGCTGCGGGATGACCTGGTCCCGCGCCATCGCAAAAAGCGAGCGGTTGAGGATGAAATGCGTCAGCCACAGTCCTGAGGCTGTTGAGGCAAGGATGCCGACAATCATCGCCTTCGCAGCCCAGCCCGGCGCTACGACCGTCGCGAAGTAGGCGAGCACGTTGGTCTGGTGCGCGACGAGCACGGGCAAAGGCACGAGGCTGAAAAACAGGAAGAAGGCGATCACATACATCGCCGTAACGACGAGCAGGCCGATCATCCCGCCGGTCCCCGGATTCGTCCGCTGGTGCTTCGCCTCCTCGGCCGCGTGTGAATCGAGCTCCCAGCCGTCGACGATCGTGAATCCCACCACAGCAACCGTGATGAGCGAACCGAAGTGCACGGCGCCGGTCGGGATGAACCACCCGATTCGGGGCGAAACCGTGGCGCCGTGGAGCGCGAGGTGGCTAAACCCAAGCGCGAAAAACACCGATATGATCGCCATCTCGGTCACAAGAAAGACCGTTGTGAACCGCGCCGTCGGGCGAATCCCCCAGATCAGCGGGATGGCCGCAAAGACCGCCCAGCCACTGCCCACGAGCGACACGAGGACATTGTTTCCCACCTCCCCCGGGGCCAACAGGTTCAGGGTATAGATCCCGGCCGGGATGATGATTGCCATCAGTGAGAAGAAGTAGGCGAGGATCAGCATCCATGCCTGGATCAGCGCCATCACAGGGCCAAGCGCCTTGAAGGTCCAGCCATAACTGGCCCCGGCATTGGGCAGATGCCGGTTCAGATGCCGGAATGTGACCGCTGATATGAGGAAAGGGAGGAAGGCAAGCCACATCCCCAGCGGCGCCTGGTAGAGCCCGACCGCGATCATCGGGCCGACTGCTGCGGCGATCGAAAACACCGGGCCAACACTGGAGATGGACATTCCCGTCAGGTTGAAGAGGTCGAGCACGTCCGCGCGCAGGCTGTCGCTGCCGCCGGCTGGCGGTTGTTCCTGGGCCGTGGTGAGTGCCGCGTCAGCGCCGGATTCATCGCCAGGCAACAGTCATCTCCCGCCTATCCCGCGCACGATACCGCCTGGCGGGCATCGTACGCGCGGGTGACCAGGCAGTGCAATTCTTCGCAATTGCCAAAGTTGGCGCACTCGGCCGCGTCTCTTCGTCCGCGTATCGCCGCACTCGCCGGCCGCTAAGTTGCCAGGGGGCTTGCGCGAGGGCCTACACTGGCACGGGATGCCAAATTAACGTGAAGGAGTATCGAAATGGGATTGTTTAACAGGCTCCGCGGCAATCGGCAAGCCATCGAACCGCCGCTACCGGAGAGCAGCGATCCCGAGTGCATGCACATCGACGTGGTGCCTCAATGGGACAGCCCCGCCGACCTCGGCCACGAAGAGCGGGCGTCGCGATTCGTGTGCGGCACCTGCGGCCAGGTGTTTTCGCCCGCCGAACTCGAGTCGCTGCTCGCCGCTCGCGCCGAGCGACTGCGGCAGGTCGCGGCGGCGGGCCCCGCCCCGGGCGACACCGGCGCCTGACAGGTAGCGTGGCGGATGCTCTGCACCAGGCACGGGGGCCGAACCGCTCGCCGTAGGGCCGATCCGCCCGAAAGGCCCGTGCTCGCCGCTGCCACGCGCCCCGAATGTGCCCGGGGGGTGTACGCTCTTGGTTCGCCGAGCATCAATGCTCGCACGGAGAGGTGGGTCCGGAATGAGCTGGGTCAAAAAGCTGCTCGGTCGCGATCAAAGCCACGAAGAGTGGCTCGCCGAACACCCGGGGAAAGGCGCCCCCAAGACGATGCCGCCGGCGATTTCGGCGGAAGAAGAGCAGGCCACCCGTGGCCGCATGGAGCGCGAGTTGGATGAGCAGAGGTCGAAGCGCGAAAAGCCCTGAGCTGTCCCGCCGCCGCGCTTCTTCCCCGCTGCATGGCCGTTGCTCCGTGGCCTGCTGTGGCTTCCCGCGGGCACTGTTCGCGCTGCCCCGACGTCTCCTCGACGCTTGCGTTCGTCGAGTACGCACTTGGTCTTGCGGGTCTCAGCCGCCAAGTGCAGATAGCCGCCGCGCCTCTCCCATGGCAACATCTGCACCATGCCCAAGCAGGTATCGAATGTCGCCAGCGATGACTATCTGACCGCCATTTATCGCCTCCACCACGACGAGGGCCAGGACGTTATTGCCGTGCGCCTCGCCGACCGGCTGGACGTGACACCGCCGTCCGTCGCCGGCATGTTGAAACGGTTGCAGCGCGATAGCCTGGTGGCTGTCGATGCGCGGAAGGTGATCCACCTCACGCCCGAAGGTCTGCGGCGGGCGGAGCAGATGGTGCGCCGCCACCGGCTCGCGGAGTGCCTCATCACCGACGTCTTGAAGGTACCCTGGTGGCGGGCCTATGAAGAGGCGCATCTCCTGGAGCATGGCCTCAGCGACGTGACCGAGCCGCAGCTCTTCGAGACGCTGGGCCGCCCCACGCGCAGCCCGTTCGGCTATCCCATCCCCGTGCCCGGCTCCGGCCCGCCCAGGCACCTCTCCATGCTCACGCTCGCCGATGTCCCGGCCGGCTCCACCGTGGAGGTCGACCGCGTGTTCGAAGAAGACGAGCAGTTGCTCCAGTTCTTCGATGAGGAAGGCATCCGCCCCGGCGAGCACGTCCTGCTGGAAGCGCTCGCCCCCTACCGTGGCACTGTCACAGCGCGAGTGCACGGCCGGCCGGTGGTGATGGGCACGCAGGTTGCCCGGCGAATCTGGGTGTGCGACTCCTCCGCCTGAGCGGCCGGTCGGTTCACAGGGCTCAGCCGCCTGCCGGACTGCAGCCTGCCACGCCCTGGTTTACTTTTCCGATCTCGCGCCCTACGCTCGGCACGCTGGGGACAGATCATCTCCGGTCAGCATCTCTCCCCCATCGGAGGCTCGTCCACATGCCCGCTATCACATCCCCGGCCGCTGTCCTCCACGCGCCTACTGGATGAGCCAGGCCTTCGACGTTTGAGCCCGCCGCCCGCCGGTGTCTCCCCGGCGCGGGGTGCTCCTCCTCTAAATCGCGTGTCCGAATTCCACCCGCACGTATCGCTGCGGGCGTTCTGCATGCCGCGCGCATGCTGGAGCTATCTGCACGTGTTGTCTCTCTCTCCAGACTGTCCCGAGCCCCTCGCTCGGATCGCCCGACTCATGTCCACGTTCGCTGCCGAATGGTCGCTTTGCGGCGGCTGGGCGGTCGATGCCTGGCTCGGCCGCGAGACCCGCGAACACGGCGATGTCGACATCGCCGTCTTTCAAGACGACCAGCGCGCCCTCTTCGACCACCTGGCCGAGTGGAACCTGATCGCCCACGACCCCAACGTCACCGGCGACACGACCGAGCCCTGGGACGGCCGGCGCCTCGACCTCCCCGCCCACATCCACGCCCGGCCCGGCGACGGGCAAAATCTCGAAGTCCTCAATACCTGGGTGCGATCGCCGGGGACACAACCCCGCGACGGACTCAACATCGAGTTCATCCTCAACGAGCGGTCCGGTCGCGACTGGGTCCTTGGCAGCGACCCACGCCTCGCCCTGCCCGTGCCTCGTTCTACCCGGCGTTCCGTTTGGGGAGTGCCAACGGTCGTGCCGGAAGTCGTCCTCTTCTACAAGGCTGGCGGTTTCCGCCGCCGCGATGAGGCAGATTTCCGCGCCCTTCTCCCGCACCTTGGCGAAGCGGAGCGCAACTGGCTGCGGGGCGCGATCGTGCTCGCCTTCCCCGGCCACCGGTGGCTAACCGAACTCGCCCTTTAACTACCTCAGGATGGCCGCCGGCACGCGGACAGGTCGCGGCCGGCGGCCATCGACGCATGCGCGTGCGACGTCCTCAGTGCCCGCCGCCCCGGCGGCCGGCCCCGGCGTTACGCCCCATCATGCCGAGGAAGGGCGAGCCCGCCCCCAGTAGAAACCCAAACTGGTACCAGCCCACGTTGCGCGTCACGTTATAGACCGGGAAGCGCTCCCACGCCCCGAAGACGTGCGCCACAAGCAACGGCCAGGCGGTGATCCCATTCCACACGCCCCAGAGGAAGTTCTCCATAGCACCCCGTTCCCGGTCCAGATGTTGCCAGCGTCATTCCGTCATTTCCTCACCATACACGCTCACAAGGGGTCCGTCCGGGCGTTCCGCTCTGGGCCAGGGAGCCCCTGTTCCCGGCGTCCGCCCACACAACTCCCCCGGGCTCGGCTACCATCGCCTCGTGCACAACGAGACTGTCACGCTGGGCAGCGAAGACGCGATCGTCGCGCGCGGCACGGCCCTGCTCGCCAGCGTCCGGCAGCGGCCGCCCATCGCGCTCAGTTCCGGCTGGTGGCAGGAAAGACTCATCGAATGGGCGAGCGCCGATGCAGACTTCCGCACGAAGCTCCTCCGTTTTGTCGATGTCCTCCCGGCGCTGCGCTCTCCCACCGCCGTCGGAGAGCACGTCCGCCAATATTTCCGCGACGACCGGCGTGCTGCGATCCGTCTTGGCGCATCGGCAGCGCAACGCAGCGTGTTCAGGCCCGTCGTCTCCCGCGTTGTGCGGACAGGGGTGTTCGCCATGGCGGAGCGGTTCATCGGTGCAGCGGATGCCGAGGAGGTGCTCCCGGCGCTACGGTCGCTGCTCGACAGAGGCACGGCATATACGGTTGACCTTCTCGGCGAGGCGACGCTTTCTGACGCCGAGGCCGATGCCTACGCCAGGCGCTATCTCGACCTCATCCGCGTCCTTGCTGCTATTCATATCCACGGCGACCCGCTCCGGCAGGCCAATGTCTCCGTGAAGCTCAGCGCTCTAACGCCCCATTTTGAGCCGGCCGCGCCGGAAAAGACCTGGCTCGCTGTCGCGCCACGCCTCTTGCCTATCCTCGATGCGGCGATTGCCGCCGGTGTGTTCGTCAACATCGATATGGAGCAGTACCGCTACCGCGACCTTGTCCACGAGATCTTCGGGGCCGCCTTGCGGGCTGACCCATACCGGACCTATCCACACTTCGGAATCGTGGTCCAGGCCTACCTGCGCGACGCGCCGACGGCTGTCGCCCGCGTCGCTGATCTCGCCCGCACCCGCGGGGTACCCATCACCGTGCGACTTGTGAAAGGCGCCTATTGGGACGAAGAGGTCGCCATCGCCGATCAGGACTGCCGCGAGGCGCCGGTATTCGCCGAAAAGGCCGCGACTGATGCCAGTTTCGAGCGCTGCACCGAAGCCCTCCTCGGACACTTCCCAAACCTGCGGCCCGCCTTCGGCACGCACAATGCCCGCAGCATCGCGCAGGCGATGGTCCGCTCCGAGGCCGCCGGCGTCCCCCGTGAAGCGGTCGAATTTCAGATGCTGTTTGGAATGGCCGAAAGTCTACGCGAGGCCGTGCACGGCGCCGGATACCGCACACGTGTCTACGTCCCCACCGGCGAACTGATCCCAGGCATGGCCTATCTCGTCCGTCGCCTCCTCGAAAATACGTCGAATGAATCCTGGCTGCTGCAGCGGGATGACGACACACCGCCGGACGTGCTCTTGCGCCCGCCAACGCCCTCCGCGGAAGCGCCCCTGGAACAGCGTGCCTTCACCAATGCGACCCCCGCGCAGTTTCACGAGGGCGCCGTTCGCGAAGCGATGCAGTCCGCGCTTGCCGCCGCGAAGAGCGGTCGCGGTGCCCGTCACCCGCTGCTCATCGGCGGGCGGGCCGTCACCTCCGCCATGTGGGACGAAGTTCATCCAGCGGGTGAACCGGCCGCCGTGCTCGGTTTCGTCGCCCAGGCAGCGGCGTCCCACGTGCAGGACGCTGTGCGGGCGGCGCGTGCCGCCTTTCCCGCCTGGCGCGATGCACCGCCATCCGCGCGCGCAGCCGTCCTCCAGAATGCGGCCTCCCTCCTCTCGGCGAAGCGATTCGACTTCGCCGCGGCGATGATCATGGAGAGTGGCAAGCCATGGCGCGAGGCCGATGGCGACGTCACGGAGGCAATCGATTGCCTCAACTACTATGCCCTGGAGGCGGAACGGTTGGGTACCGGCGGATCGGTGGGAAGCTCGTTTGGAGAGAGCAACCGCTACTCCTACGAGGCTCGTGGGGTGGCCGTCGCCATCGCGCCCTGGAATTTCCCACTCGCAATCATCACCGGGATGGCGAGCGCGGCACTTGCGGCCGGTTGCAGCGTCATCCTCAAGCCCGCGGAGCAATCACCGCTGGTTGCCTCGCTGCTCGCGCAGCTCTTACTGCAAGCCGGCGCACCGGCGGGGGCCGTCAGCTACGTGCCGGGGCCTGGCGAAACCGTCGGCAAGGCGCTCGTTGAACACCCGGACGTCGATGTGGTCGCGTTCACGGGCAGCAACGCGGTGGGTCTCGAAATCCTCGCCGCGGCGTCCATCGTGCGGCCGGGCCAACGGAACGTGAAGAGAGTCGTCCTCGAAATGGGTGGGAAGAATGCCATCATCGTCGATGACGACGCCGATATCGACCAGGCCGTGGAAGGTGTGGTCGCGTCCGCCTTCGGCTATGCCGGCCAGAAATGCAGCGCCTGCAGCCGCGTGATCGTGGTCGGCAGCGCCTTTCGCCAGTTTCGATCGCGCCTTGCGGCAGCGGTCGAAAGCCTGGTTGTGGGCCCCGCTGAGGATCCCTTCACGCAGGTTCCGGCGGTGATTAGCGCCGAGGCCCGCGACCGCATCCAGCGTGCGATCGCGGACGGCCTGGAGATGGGCAAACTTGTGGCCCGCAGTTCCACACCGGAAGGCCCCGGCTGGTTCGTCGCCCCGCATGTCTTTGAAGGCGTGGCGGTCTCTTCGCCGCTCGCCCGTGAAGAGATTTTTGGGCCGGTCTTGCTGCTCTTCGAGGCGAAGACGTTTGCGGAGGCACTGGCCATTGCCATCGATGTGCCGTTTGCACTCACGGGCGGTGTGTTTTCTCGCCATCCGCAGCACATCGAGCTTGCCATGCGCGAATTTCGCGTCGGGAACCTGTACATCAATCGCAAGATCACGGGCGCCGTCGTGGGCCGCCAGCCGTTTGGTGGTATGGCAATGTCGGGTGCCGGCGACAAAGCGGGTGGGCCGGACTACGTCCTCAACTTCATGCAGCCGCGCACCATCACGGAGAACACAATGCGGCGGGGCTTCGCGCCCGCCGGCTGAGCCGCCGTGCGCCACACAGCCCGGCTCCCGCGCCTATTCGCCCCTTGAGTCGCCGATCAGGCGGCCTGGCGGTGCGCGATTGCGCCCTCGATCTGCCTGCGGACCGGCCGCCGTCGAGGGCGCGCGGCTACACCCTCTCCGCGCAGCCACGCGGCCACGCAGGGCGTCAACGACTCGTTCGCTTCACAACAGGCCTTGCAGTGGGCTGCCCGGCTCCCGGGCTCGAACGGACATGCGTCGTGACTCAGCGACATGACAGTATCCTCCCCGTCGCGATGAGTGTCGGCACGCGCACCGGCGGCAATAAGACCTTCCCGGGGAGCTCGCGCGAAGGTTAGCACGCAACAAACTTACCAGACGGTAGAAATTGTTCTTCCAATGGAGCCCTGGCAGCGGTAGACTACGGCTGGTATCGATGCTGAACAGGAGCCTGCCCAATGGCCGCCAACCCAATCACAAAGCCCGGACTCGACCTCTCGTGGCTCAACCTCTATGACGACGCCGCTTCCGCGACGCCGGGCAAGAAGGGTCTGACCCTCAAGGAGATCAACACCGGGCGCTACAGCGACGCCGCGCGCGGCGCCGGAGATATGACCTATCGGATGCGCGGGGCGGTGCCGCGCCCGGGGGCCCAGCGCTTCGGCCCGAACTACATGTCGAAGTCCGACGTGTGGTCCGAAAACTGCGTGATGCTCTATGAAGAGGCCACCCAGCGGCAGTGGTCTTCCGCCCGGGACATCCCATGGAACGAACTTGAAACACTTCCGGATGAGATTGAGCGCGCCATGTGCCAGCTCTGCACCATGCTCACCGAAGTCGAGTTCATCGCCGGCGACACCCCCGGCCAGTGGCTCCCGTTCGTCAGCGCCCAGGACTTCGAAGCCGGCCTCTTCCTCATGTCCCAGATCATGGACGAAGCGCGCCACACCGACGTGTTTCGCAAGCGTGCACTGGCCAATGGCGGCGGCCTCCTCGCCCAGGGCGCCGGCCTGGGCTTGCGCTCGCTCATCGAAGCCCGCGACTTCACCGAGATGTCGGTACTGATGCACGTGCAGGCTGAAGGCTTCGTCCAGTCGATGTTCCGTATGGGCGAACTCATCGGCCAGACCGATGCCGACAAGCGCATCTTCCGCATGAGTGCCCAGGACGAATCGCGCCACCTCGCCTTCGGCGTCATGCACCTCAAGTACGTGCTCGATACCGACCCCGAGCGTCGCGAAGAGATCCATCACTATCTCGACAAGGCGGAAGGTGACTCTGCCGGCGGTGGCTCGGGCGATGTCACGTTCCCGCCCGTCTTTGAATCGCTGTGCATCCTCCTCGGCGGCGGAGTCGACAAGTTCGATGAAGGCGTGCAGAAGTTCCTGCTCCTGCGCAAGCGGCAGATCAACGAATACGTCCATCGCCTCACTGTTGCTGGTCTTGGTGACCGCCGGGACCGGCTTGGCCCACTGATGGCCCAATTCGTCGACCCCGCCTGATCGCCACTGTCACGACTCGCCCCGGCTCCGTGGCCGGGACGAAGCCCCGTCTCCACCCAGTTACCCGGAGGTATCCCCGTGTCTACAGGCAGAGCACTCGCCGCCGCGGCCCAACAGTCCGCCGCTGAACAGCAGGACTTCGACATCCCCCAGGATGCTCGCGACAGGGCCCGCGAACTCGGCTGGGAAGACGGGCTGATCGAATTCGCCCTTTCGAAGGGCCATACTCTTCAGGAAGTCTGGCAGGCGTTGCGGGGCGGGGTCGATGGCGCGACCGCCAAGCAGTTTCTCGCTGGTGGCCAGTTGGTCCGCCCGGAGTTTTCGTGGATGAAGGTGCCGACAGAGTGGGGCATCCGCGCCCGCGCTTCCGACCCGGAGCTTGGGCTCACCATCGGTGACCTCAACATCGGCACCTACGGCGACATCCCCGATCATTGGGACAATCGCTCCGAAATCGCTCGCGGTTCCTATCCCAACCCGACCAACGAAGACATGGGCTACACCATCTTCGACAAGGCCATCGTCTGGGCTGATTGTTGCGTCCCGCTCTATGAGATCGCCATCCGCGACCGCTGGGTCGCATCGACCGATCTTCGCTGGGCGAGCCTGGAAACGCTCCCCGACGATGTCGAGAAGGCCGTCTGCCAGCTCATGACCGAGCAGAGCGACCGTGCCTATTACGCTGGTGCAGTCTGGAGCGGCTGGCTGCCCGAAATCAGCTACGGCTACCACGAGGTCAAGTTCTTCCTCTCGACCGTCATCTATGACCTCGCCCGCCACACGGAGGCGTTCCGCAAGCGGGCCCTCGCGAACGGCGGCGGTCTCGGCCTGCAGGCGCCCACCGATTTCTCCCGCGCCATCCGCGAAGCGCGCACCTTCCCCGAACTGGCTGCCCTCTTCTTCCTCCAGGACAGCCTGCTCCTCACCCTCTTCAAGAATGGCGATAGCTTCGCGCAGAACCAGTTGGAACGCGACATGTATGCACTCGTCGCACGGGACCGGCAGCGGAG
>JADEYI010001266.1_pt1 | contig 20465 bp, 15 predicted proteins | sample 8542331 | NCBI WGS metagenome assembly JADEYI01 (sample SAMN16510988, study PRJNA670497) | mine drainage metagenome | isolation source: biofilm near Copperflume 1 | place: Germany: Marsberg coppermine Kilianstollen | collected 2018-02
GCCGTGGCCGCCAAACTTACGTACCGAATCCGCCAAACTTTCGTACAATCCGCACTGGTTCATACATGAACCAATTCATACAAATCGAGGCGAGGTGCAACATGGATAGCCAGTGCCTCCGGAGTTGAGGCATTTAGTGGTAGGCGTGTCGGCGTGGTACCCGTCTTGGGGAAGTGACTTGCGGGGACGGCGCCCGTCGCTGTCGCATTGCTTATTCGTAGTGTTTGACCGACGGCCACAGCCGAATAGGGTTCGATTCCGTTGGGCCGGATACGACGGTAATGGGCAGGTTATTCTCATAGGCGATGCAGTACTCGCACCGTTCGGTAGCGGCAAGAGTGATGTGAGCGTAGTGGGTGGGCGGGCCCTGGAAGTCGGCGGGCGAATACCCGACCGCGATGAGCACCTGACCCGTGCAAGAGCCTGGTCCCCACAAGTAGTAGTTGTTGTGGCCGCTAATAACCGGCGGGAGGCGCCCGGGGGCGGCCAGTTGTTGGAGCGCGCCGGCCTCCCCATAGTTGCTGGTCAGCACACAGGCCTGCGCACGCTGCTGGGGCGGTAAAGCGTCATAGACCTGCTCCACGGTCTGTGTGAGGCTGTCCCAGCCAAATCGGTCGGAGAGCGGCTGCGCTAAAGGCCCGTAGGTGGCCACGGTCGTGGCTGGTGTCAGGATGGGCATGATAGCTGGCGCAAGCAGTACGCCCACGAGGGCCAGCAGGGTGACATAGGCGGGTTTGATCCAGCCCAGCCACGGTCGCAGGCGGAGCCGCTCGAAGACCAAGGCTCCCGCCGCGAACAGGATGGGATAGGCAGGGGCGAGGAAGTACGCCTTCGTGCCCAGGAGGGTGAGGATCAGATAAGCAAAGACGAACACCCACCCTAGCAGACGATACTGCGCGCCTGCACTGCGAAAATAGAACACCAGACCCGCAACTGCCAGGGGAAGGGCGATAGGATTCATCTGGCTGACCTGTGCCGAGAAGAAATCCAGCGGGCCGCTTCTGACGCCATAGTTGTGCCAGAACTCCAATGTGGGCCACCCATTGAGGGCGTTCCAGATCAGGTAGGGAAGCAGGCCAACGAAGGCGATACCACCCGCCAACCACGGCCAGGGTGTGCGCAGATAGCGGCGCTCGGGGGTGACGAGTAGCGCCAGCACCAACGCCGCCCCGAAGTAGAGCACGGTTAGCTTGGTCAACAGGGCCATAGCCATGACCAGCCCCATGAGCAGCCACAGGCGCGGTGCATTCATGTTCCGGTTCCGCCGCAACAAGCGGATCAGTATGAGACTGGCGAGCGCCCACCAGAGCTGATCGAGCACATCCATGGAGAAGAGCGACCCGGTCGCCATGAAGTCCAGGGTGAATAGAGCTGCCACGCCTGCTACCAACTGCGCCACCCGGCCACCGCCCAGTTCGCGTGCCATGAGGCCGGTGATGACGATAATCAGGGCACAAGCCAGTGCCGGGATGACATGGATAGCCACCAGGCTATCGCCGGCAACTACACGCATAAGGGCGGCAAGCCAGCCCATCAACAGCGGCTGATCCACGTAGCCTGCCTGCAGGTGCTGTCCATCGGCGATATAGTACAGCTCGTCGCGAAAGTATCCGTAGTTGCCAGCGACCAGCATATGGGTAACGAACGACACCCCGGCTAGTGTGACCAGCAATCCGAAGGACGAAGACGAAGGAGAGAGATCAGGCCTCTCAATGACGGGCACCAGCTCCCCTGGTAGCGGTGTCTCGCCGTGCGGGGAACCGTCCGTTTCCGAGTGTTTCATTCATCATCCTCCGGAGGCTGTGCATTTGTAGGTCCAGCCTTAGCCTCGGTGCAACAAAACGTCGTTGCCTAGTTGCCTGTCCCTGCGACCGCACCTAGCGGGTCTTTCATGCTTCCGAAGCCTGTGGCCCTGTTGGTCATAAGAGCCAAGACCACACCCAGAATGATGGTGGTCAGAACATCCGGTAACGCGAATATCGTAAGTGTATCGTACTCAGTGTCCACTTGCCAGTAAGCCCAGTGTCACGTTAGCCTCTTGTCACGTTAGCCTCTTGTCACGTTAGCCTCTTGTCACGCTAGTCTTTGAGTGACACTGAATTGGGGCTTTCGTTGTCCCTGGTTCACCTGTGACCCAATGACGGGCTTGCCCCGGTTGCCCGGACTAGCCGGAGTAGGCATTGAGTGGGAGCCTTTCCACACGAGCCGCCAATTGAGACACAGCAGGCTGGCTGTACAACCGAGTGGTATTGAGTGAACTGTGCCCCAGCAGCGTTGCCAACCCGACCACGTCTCCCGGATATATAGATAGGTAGCTTCGTGCAAATGTGTGACGCAAGGAGTGGACGCTCGTCTCTTGCGGGACCAGCGTGCCCGCCGCCTTCACAAGTTCGGCCATCATCTGACCTATGGCCGAACTTGTGAGCGCTCCGCCTTTACGGCTCAGCCACACAGGCTCAAAGGCTTGCGACGTCCCAGGCCTGGGCCACTTAGCAGCAACTACCTTGAGGAGCACCTTCAGCGACATCGTCTTTTCCTCTCCCCCAGCTCCCCCAGCTCCCCAACCCAAGCGAGGTGCAACGTAGACAGCAAACGCCTCACGGGCTGAAGAATTGAGCGGTACGGAGCGAGCTTTGTTACCCTTACCTGCCCGCACCAGCAGCATGCCACTGCGCTCCCCGAAAGTGATGTCTCCGAAGCGCAGGCCGCTACACTCGCTCAAACGGATACCGGTTTGCAGCAACACCTGGACAATGGCGTAGTTGCGCTCCGGCTCACCCGAGGCTTGAGCCTGCCGAAGAAGAGCATTGACCTGAGAGCTGTTCAGCCCTTCTCGCTTAGAACTGCTCCCAGAGGCATCTTTACTCATACTCACCAGCTTCACCCGAGCTGATGGGTCAGAAGCCAGATAGCCCTGATCAACCAGCCAGCCGCACCAGGCACGCAGAGCGCTGATGCGCAGGTTGATGGTGCTGACCGACTTCTGTTGTTCGTGCTGCAGATGGTTCCGATAGCTGATCAGCGCAATGGGCGTTAGGGCCTCCAGTTGCAAAGGCGCACCCTCTCCACCTTCTTCGTGCTCGTACCAGGCGAGAAAACGCAGCACCGCCTCCACATACTTCTCGACTGTACCCGGGGATCGATCCTGCTCTTGCAGCGACCGGCGCCACTGCTCTAGCTGCTCCGACAGCCGCTCTTGAGTCCACTTCAGGTGACCCTTCCTGATTGGAACTACCGGGTTGACCGGTGAAACCGGTCCCATTTCCGCCATCCTTTCCCTCTCAATCTACCGCCAATGCCCCGCCGATAGCACCGGAAGATATTTCCCGCTGTTATTCTAGCCCCTTAGCAAGTGCTGGCCTGTGCTTGGATAACTCCTGCTACGTGTGGACGAATGTCCTAAAGGAGTATACAACAGGAGGGGAACAGAAAGAAATGCCCATTTCACCCTCATCAGAACTCGGATGAAAGCAAAACGACAAGAAGAAAGGAGGACGGAACAATGAAGGAACCAGCAGCATCAGAAGAACCAGCGGATCCAGTGGACCCAGTGGACCTGGTGAACCGAGTAGACGCAAAGAACCCGCCGGACATGGGCACTCTCTCCGAACAGGAGCGAGACGAGCTTTTCCGACGCTGTGCTCTGCTTGGACAACTTGCAGATCAAGAACGCGTGAGCAATGCCAGTCTGAGGGGGCGTGCTCAAGAGGTAGGGGTGTCATATCGCACTCTGCGACGCTACCACACGCGCTTCCGCCGCTACGGTCTGGCAGGACTTGCTCCTCGTGCTCGTACCGACAAGGGTAAGCCCCATAACCTCAGCCCTCATATGAACCAGGTCGTTGAGAGCTTGAGGCTGACCCATCGAGATGCCCCGGTTCGCCACGTGTATGAGCTGGCCTGCCAGTATGCATCTGCAACGGGAGAAACACCGCCCAGTCTCCATCAGGTTCGCTCCATCTGCGCACAGATTCCGGAGCCAGTGCGATTGCTCGCCGACGGCCGGGAGGGGGAGTTTCGCAACCGCTACCGCCTGACCTACCCCATCCGTCATGACCCTCATCGTATCGTCTGGCAGATTGACCACAAGGACCCCCTCCATGTGCTGGTGCGCGACATCAGAGCACCCTCTCACAGGCGTCCTTCAGGAGAGGTGCGGCCATTCCTGACGATGGTAGTTGACAGCGCCTCCCGCCTGGTGATGGCCGGGTTATTCAGCTACGACGAGCCCAACCGCTTCACGGTAGCTGCTGCCATTCGGGACGCCATGCTCGCAGGGCTCACCAACGAGCACAAACCTTTTGGCGGTATTCCGGACGAGATATGGATCGACAACGGCAAGGACCTGGTTGCCCACCACGTCTACCAACTGGTGGAAGGGTTGGGCATCAAGCTGGTGCCCGGACCTCCACACGATCCGGAGATACGAGGGATTGTCGAGCGACTGCACAGGACGCTAGATACAAGGCTTTGGTCCACGCTGCCGGGCTACGTGGGCTCCAATGTCGTGGAGCGCAACCCCAGGGCCAAAGCAGAGCTTACCATCTCCCAACTCGACGAGCACTTCCAAGCATTCATCGACCGCTACCACCACGAAGTGCACGAGGCCCACCGCGAGACTGAGCAGACACCCCTGGAGTTCTGGCAGCACAATGCCACCCCCATCCCCGTGGATGAGTCTGTCTTACGCTTGCTCGACATGTTGCTCAAGGAGCCGGCCACCAGGCGGGTGCACAAGGACGGGATAAAGTACGCTGCAGAGCGTTACTGGCACCCGGAATTGTCGGTCCTGGTCGGCGAGGATGTGTTGGTGCGAGCTGCTCCCCATTACGCAGCGCCTGACGAGATTGAGGTGTTCTTCGAGGGGAAGTGGCGCTGCACAGCCTTCGCACTCCGTTCGCCGCAAGGGCAGACCCTTGAGCGCCAGGTGATCGTGGAGGCACAGCGCCGGCAGCGGGCGCATGCCCGTACCCGCATCAAGGCTGCCAGTGAGACGCTTCGTACGGTGTCCCCGTTTTCCCCGTTTTCTCTCACTCCGCCTGCGCCGCCCGCCTCCTCGGCCCCAACTCCCAAACAACTGATGAGCAAACGGCGACCAGCCCATGTGCTCGACACAGTGGATACACTCGCCACAGCCAACGCTCTGGATATGCCCCCAGCGGCTCATCAGCCCGATCTGTTCGATTTCCTCGTGTCCCAAGCGTCCCAAGCCCAACAAACTCAGCAGACCGACCGAAACAACTCGAAAGGAGAAACCCGATGACCTCGATGACCCCTGAGTACGCCGACGACCTCGATTTCGAGAACCGCCTGCCATACGGCCAGGCACCTATCATGACCAACAGCGTCAAGCGCTTCCACTCCTGCATGCAGTTCATCATGCAATCCCGTGAGCAGACCGGTTACGCCACAATGGGCATCGTCACCGGCGATGCCGGTTTGGGCAAGACCATCGCTATTCAGACGTATCTGCAGGATCTCAAGCCAAGAGCTTACAGCGGCTTCCCCTCCTGCGTTAGCATCAAAGTTAGCCCGCGCTCTACCGCCAAAGCCCTTGCCAAGACGTTGATTACGACCCTCAACGGCGAACGCGGTGGGTACAACGTTTACGACATGGAAGCGATGGTCGCACAAGCCATCCGGCGCAATGATCTCGACCTCGTGTTGGTGGACGAGGGAGACTGGCTGAACGTTGAGAGCTTTGAGATGCTGCGGCATATTTTCGACCGCACCGGTTGCCCTGTCGTGGTGGTGGGACTGCCTCGTATCTTGAGGGTGATCAACCGGCATGAGAAGTTCGTTAGCCGCATAGGTCTGCACATGGAGTTTCTGCCTCTCACCCAGGAGGAGGTGCTGACCACAGTCCTCCCGGCTCTTACCCTGCCACTATGGCACTATGACGCTGACAATGCCGAGGACCGGCAGATGGGTGCCCAACTATGGCAGCGGGTATGTCCCTCGTTTCGCAAGCTGCGGGTGGTGCTGCAATATGCCAGTCAGATTGCCTGCGCTCGAGGGGCAGAGCGGATCACCCAGGAGGTCGTGGCCGAGACATTGCGCCTCATACTCATCCCACAATTACCCTCATTGCGACAAGGACCCCGTGAGCTTCGAGGACCACAGGGATCGAAGGGTTCTCAAGGATCACAAGGAGCGCCGGACGGGGTTGGTGTGGTTGGAGCGACCGGACCTTACGAGGCGGCATCGGAGCAACGGCCTCCCAGACGACCACCCAGGCGAGTATCACACAATGAGAACGAATCCGTTTAGCATCGTAGATGCTCCCGCCTGGCTCTCAGCTCGACTTTGTACATTACCAACTCAATAGCAAACCGCGTAGGCGAGCCGCTCGACGTGTGAGCGTGGGACTAAACAGACAGCAGGGTCTGTGGGGGATGTCTGAAAAGTGAAGTTGCCCCACAACTGATGCCTGACGGCGGCCAGCACGTCTGAGAAGGTAGCCTCTCGCTTGTCGTACCAGGCTGTGCGCTGCACGGGCACATTGCCATCGGGGTGTAGCGCCCTTGCAAACAAGGCCACCAGGCTGAACATCCCTAGCAGACAAGGTGTGCTGCGCTCGATTGCCAGGTCTGACCATTGGCGTTGGGTTTCCACTCCTAGGTGTGCTCGGCTCTCTTCAAACGTCACTTCGATAGTCCACCGCTTGATAAAGCGGCTCACCACTTCCACTGCCGACAAGCTCTGGTCGGTGCAGAAGTACGCTCTTGGTTCTCGTTGCCCTCCTTGCCCTGCTGGATCGCGAGTGAGTACCCAGCGCACGGGCAAGACAGGAGAGCCAATCCTGTACCACACTGCTGTGCCGCTTGCCAGTTCAAGCTCTTGCTCCGATCCATCATACCAGCGTACTCTTACCCTCAACCACTCGGTGTTAGGATCGGCCAGCACATTGCTCAACTTGGGTAACGCCGCTCCTTTCACTCTGGGCCTGCCGATGGTGCCGGGTTTTCGAGGCGGGGCAGGCTCATGCAAAGATGAGTCCCAACGCATCGGTGCTATCAAGGTGACGTTGTGTTTGGCACAGCACAATCCCAACTCCAGGATTGAGTAAGCAGTGTCGCCAACCAGTGAAACGGGTATATCCGGCAACCAGCGCCTCACCATCATCACCATCTGCTGGGCTATCTCTCCCACTGTCTTGTGAGGTTTGCCCAACTGCTCGCTCACTTTAGGTGTGGTAGCCAACACCGAGAAGAAGGGAAGCGCCCATGCTCTGCTTGACCAGGGTACTTGCACAACCAACATCATCACCACCCATCGCAACCCACTTGTTGAGACCGATTGCTCTTTGCTCGATTGCACGCTGTCTCGATAGTGTCCACGTTTGGCGATTTTGCGGCCCCATCTTCTTTCCAGCGTCTCGTCAATCGCAATCTCGACTGTGCCACCTGCCCCAACAAAGGTGCTGACCAGCAAGTGCAGAAGCAAACGGCTGAGTGTGAGGCAGGACCAGCTTGCGCGGTTGAGTACCTGATGGAACAGCGTGAAGTCTTCATCGTTGTGCAAGCCCATCTGCTTGAGAGCTGCGGTGACGGTGCGCCGTCCTCTTGCTAGGATGGTGCCAACCACCAGTACGAGAGCCTTGTCCCAGGTGGGACGCCTGAAAGCTGGCCGAAAGTGGAGCAGCACATATATAATCGGGTTGGGTAGGGACATCGTGAGCCTCCTTGTTGCAGATGGTGCTTTGGTCAGCTTCTATCTTACAACAAAGAGATTGCGGGTCCCTTTACCCGTTATCACCCCCTTTCATTTTGTACAAAGTCGAGCTCAGAGCCTGTTTAATAACGTTTGTAACGTGAGAGGCGACGAAGCATAAGATGAGACATCGCCAAGTAGACAAAGGCGTCGCTGGATCGGGTCAGGTATTCATAGTCCTTGGACAAGCGCCTGTACCTGCCCAACCAGGCGAACGTTCTCTCCACTATCCATCGCTTGGGTTGTACTTTGAATCCTCTCACACCTGGTTCTCTGTTGACTATGCGCATCGTCCACGTGTAGATATTGCTGATCCACTCCTGCCACAGCCCTCTGTACGCCTGGTCAGCATAAATCACCAACAACCGAGGCATTGCAAGAGTCGCCCATCTGAGCAACGGTTGGGCACCTTCCTTATCAGAAATACCAGCAGAATGCACCACTACCATCAGCAGCAGTCCCAATGTGTCCACCAGGATATGGCGTTTTCTACCCTTGATGTGCTTGCCCCCATCATATCCAACCGTGCCTTCTACCTCATAGCTCCCCCTTTTTCAGCCCCTTTCACTGATTGGCTGTCTACAATGGCGACGCTAGGTTCTGGATCGTGGCACTCTTCCACTCGTATCTTGCGGCGTAACCGGTCATTGATACGCACAAACACTCCATCGTCTCGCCACCTGGCAAAGTACCCATACACTGCTTCCCAGGGAGGAAGGTCATGAGGCATCATTCTCCAGATGCAGCCTGCTTTGGTAATGAAGATAATGGCGTTGAGTATCTCACGCCTATCGTACTTGGGAGGTCTGCCACCAAAAGAGCCAACTCCTCCGCTGGAATGAGTGGGTATAAGGTTCTCAATCTGAGCCCATTCGGCATCAGTCAAATCTGTGGGGTATCGTTTTCGTGTTTCCATACCTGGAGTTATAGCTCACTTTTACGTTATTAAACAAGCTCTCAGATCCAGAAGGCATAGAACGTTCAGAAGGTTCAGGGGATACTGCCAAACGACTGAGGCAGATGGGAATGATCCCACACATCCTGGAGCGATTGCTTGAAGTGGCCGAGGCCATCCCACGACTGTACGATACGCTTCCCTGGCTCCGAGACATGAATGTGGAAGCACTGATCACAGAACGCTACACTCGTGCGCTGTTCTCAAACTCCCTAGACTTCTCAGATCAAGACCAACCATCTTCCGAACCAGAGCCAGAGCAGGAGGCGACCCTGACCGCCTTCTTCGGGGAGGTAACTGAGCCGATAGCTGAGATGATCGAAGCCCTCTACCTTTCGCCTTTGCTTCGTGAAAGACATACAGTCTGGGAAATCGTTGGCCGGATGGCGCGATCTGCGGGTGCGAATGCATTACCTGAAGACGTAGTGACAGGTGTCTGTGCCAGCGTTCTTCGCGAGCGCGCTGCCATGTTGAGAAAGGGGATACAACCACGATCAGCAACGTGGAAGGTCACCTGGCATCCAACACAGGTGCAGATACGATGGCCAACACGTTGGGCACAGTGGCCACATCCGATCGAGTCCCCTAAGAACTCGTTTGTGGTTGTGGTGACGGAGCAAACGACCGGGGAGGAAGGTAGAGCCCCAAGGGGAGGTAGAGTTGGCGCAGAGGGCCGAGAAGGCGGAGAGGGTAGTGAGAGAGAAGTGCGAGAAAAGGTGCTAGCCTTTCGTTGCACACCTGACATCTGCGGCGTCACGACCGTTACAAGCGCAAGTGCCCACAATTCACCCTGCTCACCCTGCCTGCATAGAGCTATTGAAGCCGACGAAGCCGACGAAGCCGACGAAGCCGACGAAGCCGATGAAGCCGACGAGGCCCTCGAAACTGCCATGAAGCTGGCTCTTTACGACGCGTTGGTGTTCCCCCTCTCGGCTGAGGGCCAGTTCGTGTGGCCTCCCTGGCACATTTCTCCGCCAATGCACCTTTATGTGCAAGCTCCTATGCCTAAAGCGATTCGACAAGCTGCCAGTCCATGGCACATCAAGGCGGAAGAGATCATGCAACCAGGGTCAGAGCGTAAGAAGGATTGGGAGTGCGATTGGGATTGCGATTGGGATTGGGACTGGGAATGGGGATGCGAGAGAGACCTGACTGGTCGGGTACCTGACCTCGTTCAATATCTGCGTATCCTGGATCGAGCGTGCGAGCGAGCATGCGGTAATGCGCCGTTCCTGGCAAAGCAACAGGTAATCCGCCACCTGGGCTGGCATATGCTTCCTCAAGACGACCCCCTCCGGCACTGCCCTGGACTTGGCGAATTACTTCCCTCATATCCTGCGGTGGTGGGAGAAGACGGAAGCGTAGAATGGAATGGGTGGCACTACCGCGACTACGACGAGGACCTGCTGCGCTACTTCCCAAAAGCGCACGTCACGATACGTCCATCTCCACTGGCTGAGGCGGCGGTGTTGGTGTACTTGCGCGGCTCGGCTCTTTGTTACGCGGTGGCCGAGGAACTACGTCACGAGGATGGTAGCTACCGCCCTTACTGGTTTCCGTATCTACGCCTCGGTGAATGATGAGCGAGTGATATCTATCAACTCACTCTAGCTCACTTTTTCAAAGTGGAAAAGCATCCCAGGCTACCTGGCACGATGGTAGGCTATTTCCGCGCGTCTGTATTACCGGCAAACCCATACACAGGCGGAGAATGGTTCACATATGAACCAGGGACAACGAAAGCCGCAAATCAGGGACACTCAAATATGCACGCAGGGACAGCCAAATATGCACGCAGGGACAGCCAAATATGCACGCAGGGACACTGAAATCTGAAAGTGACACAGGGACCGCCCATTTCCGCCTACATCGAGATTTCCACATTATTATGTCAAATTTGACCCTGGCGTTGCCGACTGCTAGAATATGGTCATAGGTTAACTAACACCTATTGGTTAATGTTTGTTCTGAAGGTGCCATCATGGCGCTAAGACAATCTGATACCGGGGATGACTACTCCAAGGGGGTCAGCGCCCAACCGAGACCCGGTGAATCAACAAAGTCAGGAGGAGCAACTAATGCCCGGTGAAGAGATTATTGATGGTGTAGAGTACGAGGTCATAGAGGAAAGCACTAATGAGAACATCGAACGTCGTGCCAGTGCCAGCGGCCGTGAAAAGGATGAGGACAAGGAACATAGACTCCGTGTAGTCGGTAGAGGTGGAGATAGCCGCTCCGGGAACGGGGTTGGCACTGATGAACGCGCCGAACCCATTGGAGCAAGTGGTGTTGAGTATGCTCGCGCTCTGCAAATCTACGGGGCCGACGGCGCGGACCGGGCAGCGGGGCTGGAGGTTGCTATACTTGGCTGGCTTGACGCCAAACGTGGCCGTTCGGGTAGCCTGAGGACGGCGCGCACTTACGCCGACACCCTGGCCGTCTTTCGAGAGGCGCTACGCCGTGAAGGATTGGATCTGGACGCATCGCCCACACCTGTTGCACTGGTGGCGCAGGCCTGGGCCGGAAAGAGTGAAGACAACTCTGCTCCTGCCCCCACCACTTACAACCAACGGCTGGCGTGCGTATCCAGCTTCTACCGCTATGCCCGCAAACAGGGCATCCTTGAACATAACCCTATTGAGCGGGTGGAGCGAAGGGGGGTGCAGGCGTACGCCGGCTCGAAAGCGTTGAAGTCGGACGATATCAGTAAAGCGATGAACGCTATAGATCGCACCACACCGACGGGGGCACGTGACTACGCTCTTCTTCATGTGTATCTGCAAACCGGGCGCAGGCTCAGTGAAGTAGCCGCACTTGAACTAAGGGACCTGGAAGACCGTGGTGGCGGTGGTAACGACGGGGGCAAGGTGCGCATTACGTTCAGGAGGTGCAAGGGCGGCAAGGTGCTGTACGACACACTCTCAGCACCAATCAGCGCTGCCCTACGCGCCTACCTACATATTATATATGGGCCTGACTTGAAGGCAGTGCAGACGGTGCAAGCCAATGCCCCCGTGTGGGTATCGTTAGCAGAGCGCAACGGCACTCGTGGTGGGAGGCTCTCGAAAGTGTCGATCTCCCGAATATGCAAGGCACGTTTGGGGACCTCGCGAGTGCATGCCTTGCGACATACGATGGCCCAGGTGATGGAGCAGCGACGTGCGCCCGTATCGCTGATTCAGCAGCGGTTAGGTCATAGCAGTCTGGCCACGACAGGTATCTACCTGGCTGCCCTCCGAGATGACGATAACCCTTATGCAGACGAGCTTGGAGAGGCATTCGGCGCTGGCTCAACCGGCGAACCTGGCTGACAAGAGCGAATGGGCGGGCGCAGGCTGCTGCGTATGCAGTAGAGCATGGCCAATTGGGCCCGCCGACGCAATTTACAACGCTAAGTCCAGATGCTAGGCGGAGTATCTTCGTATCGTGCTCTCCTGCATCAGAGTATCAGAACCGTGGCCCACCAATCCGCAACGGCCGCAGTTGTCCCTGACGCCGCTTTGGTGCTTGCAAGTCGAAGTGTTGGGTGCCGTGCAGTAGGATGTGCCCTGAGATTACCGGTGACAGATGCTCCAAATCGCCAGCCACCACCTCATACCCTCCAGCCTCGAGGTGTTGGAGCGCTGCCTGCATGTAGAGAGCATGCAAAAGTCGGGGGTATCAGGCTGCTTCACGGCTCTCCTCCTCTGCTGCCACAGCGAGCCGAAACTGAGGATACCAGGTCCGGAATGTGTCTTCCCAATCTTCATTGATCACCGCAGTCCTCACTTGCAGCAGCAGGTGCGCTCCTTCCGGCGTCCATTGCATCTGCTGTTTCTTGACCATACGCTTGCTAATTACCTGATTGACTGTCGATTCGACAAAACCCGTGCTGATGCGCTCGCCGTTGCGATACCGTTCCCCATAGTTCACGATGTAGGCAGCATTGTTCCTAATGTAGAGCTCAAGCTCTTGGACGTACTTCAGCATTCGCACCGCCCCTTCACTACCTACTTGCCGCTGCGGCTCGCCTTCCTCATCGTAGTCCCAACCATCCAAATCCTCCGCCAGCCATCGCACCTGCTCCAGCGCTTTGCCCGCGTTGCCGTGCCACAGATAGTGTTTCACGCTCCCCAGGCGTCGGTCCAAGCTTTCCTCGTCCGGATCATGAGCTACATGAGCAGACCACTGCTTCTCCAAACCCCGCGCACACTGTTGCAGCACAGTAATTCTCATGGTGAGATGAAACCAGTCGAGAATGTGCTCTCCCATAGGGTGCAAATACTCGGGGAGCATGCGCACTGTGTCACCACCATCAGAAAAGAACGTCACCCGCTGGTTCGCCTGCATACCCTGTGCTTTGAGCAATTCGAACAGGCGGCGTTTCGGCTTCTTGTCTACGGTGCGCACCAGCGCAAAGCATTTGCTCGATGGCGGTGCACTATCGGGATCATCGCGGCGGAAGGAGAGGATGCTCTTGCCGGTGGTAACCTCGAACAGGTTGCTGGCCTGCGCACCATTCTTGCCACGTCGGGCGCGCACGATACCACCGTCCAATCCTACTGCTAGCGGACCGTCTGGAATGGGCAATCGGCTCAATTCATCCGGCGAACCTTCTACATATATAGCTTGTTCGTCGCCCAGCATCTGCTCCTTACGTCGAGCTGCCCGCAAGGTATGATTACGCACCGTGCTGGTGCAATGTTTCTGGTCAATCGGTAAGACTTCGTGCAGCAACTCCGTTGTCAGTCCATAGGCGGCCAGGGAAGCCCACTTCGTCTCCAGGTAAAGCAACTCAGGGCTGGTCCGTTCGGTCAGCAGTGCGGCGAGGGGTCGCAAGGTCTTGGTCGTGTGGGCCTGACAAGAACGGCAGTTGCAGTGCAGCCAGCGTGGGTTGCTGACCGCAACTACCCCGAACAATGTGCGGAACGGCGCAGGCTCGGACTGCTTGAGCTGCCGTTTCTTACCACAGTGCGGGCAAGTCCGTGCTTGTTCGAGAAAAGCCTCTATCTGCTGCTCGACTATCTCCTGCTGTAGCTGCTGCAGCAGCACCTGCTTGCTCTCGGCCAGGGTCAAACCGATCGTTTCCAGATTAGCCCCATTACGTGCCAGCGTGGCTAACTCCTGGTGTTGTTCCGTGCCATCATCAGCGATGGCTACTACTTCGATGCGGAATTGCATTCTGGCTCCTTTGTCAGCTTGCGTAACCTAACGGTTGTGCAACCACAGGGTTAAAACGCCAGGCTACAACGGCCCAGATAACTGACGACTTGAAACGTCAACGGGGCCACGTCCCCTATCCCACGTCCCCTATCCTACGTCCACATATCATCAGCACTGGTCCATTGGCCCGTTGTGACGTACAGCACTACCGATGTAGTGCGATCGAACAGGTAAGGAGGAGGTCTGCGGCCAGCATACTGTCCCGGTGTCGCGGTCGCTCACGCGGACTTCCATGACTCCGCCGTTGTGCCTCAGCCAACTGTGATGTCGCCTCCCGGGGCGCGTACCTGATAGCGTTTCGAGCACGATAAGCAGTAGTTGCTTCAGCTAGTCGGCATCACCAAGCGTCAGCGTCAATTCCAACTCGGCCCCCTCCAGGTGTTAACCCCAAAACAAGGTGGCGGGCATCGCCAAGCGCCTCCAACAACACCCTGTTCATGTTCAGCTCTATTGGCTCGTGGCGGGTGTGATCACAAGCGTCGGCGCGGGCCAGGACCAGCACGTCGGCCAAAACGCGAGTAGGGAATATGGGTCTCGCGGTTGGCCTCTCTGATCGCTTCCTTGCTCTCCTCAGAAGACATGATCGGCATTTGCTCCAACAAGGTCGTGGTTGCCCTCGGAGGCGGTCAGGGGGCGCGTAGCTCGTGGGAAGCGTCGGACACGAAGCGTTGGCACGCCAGACTGTTGCATGGGACACCAGCTTGTGAACCTCTGTTAATTGTCATGTGCTGGAGGTATATTCCCCTCATTCTTGGAACTCTCATACCGATTACTCCGGAATTTAGGGAAGAAGGAAGGGGTGATCTGTGCGTAGGCCACATATTCATCTCCGAACTCCCTTAACGCGTCCCTCTCCTCGCGCCTCGCCAGCCGCACATACATGGTCACCAGTATCGGGAACATGAGGAGCGTGAGGATAGTAGGCCACTGAAGAAGGAACCCGACCATGATGGCGATGAAGCCCATGTACTGTGGGTGTCTTACGTATGCGTAAGGACCTGTCGAGGCCAGCTTGCGTTCGCGTTGGGCCTTGTATAGCACGTCCCAGGCAGTCGCCAGGAGTATGAACCCTCCGCCTATGAACACATAGCTGAACAGGTGCAGCGGATTCAGGTGTGGGTCACCATTCCAGCCGAACAAGGTCTCCCAGAGGTGCCCGCTGTTATGCGACAGCACGTCCAGGCCGGGGTATATGCTGCCCAACCACCCGGAGAGCAGATAGACTGTTAGAGGAAAGCCGTACATCTCCGTGAACAGCGCCACTATAAAGGCCGCGAAGGCTCCAAACGATCTCCAATCACGCCCGGTGCGGGGACGTGTGAAGCTGAAGGCAAAGATGATGAAGACTGCTGCGTTGATGATGACCAGCAGCCATAGGCCATATGCGGGAGATTCTGTGGTCATGACACGCCTCCACCCTGGGGTTGATCCGATTTATCGGCGTTGGCCAACTGTTCGGTAGGTTCTTTATGCCCTTCGTGTCCTTCACGCCCAATATGCCCTTCATGGCCGATATGCCCTTCATCGCTCGCATCCCCGTGCCCACCGTGCATGAAGAAATGCATCCCCACGCAAAGGAATAGAAAGGCAAAAGGCCACAGACCGAACAGGTGGGCTGTATGCTCGGTGACCAGGAAGAAGCCCGCGATAGCCAGGAAAACTATCAGCACCAGGCCTGTTCTACTCTGAATGAAAGTACGCATATCGATCTCCTTATCTAGTGTTGAATGAGCGGTTTGTTATACAGGTCGTCACGGTTCAGAGGCAGCTCACAGGACCCCTCATTGTCAGGCTTCGCAAACAGCGCCTGGATGATGCCGATCCTGCCGGTGGCAAAGGCCCTCGCGCAGGCCGCCATGTACACCCGCCAGACACGATAGGTCTTTTCCCCCACCAGCCTGGCCGCCTCGCCATGGTTGGCCTCTAATCTCCACACCCAGGAGACCATTCAATTTCGGAGGCTGGAAGTCTCATATCCCACAGGGGTCCACGAGTTAAGCCGCTTGCCTCCGCTCTTCGATTCCCTTCATCTTATCCTGCTTCATACCTGAGTACCATCGGCCGAATGTCTGTCTCAGGTCATCATTTTGTACTTGCATTCGTACCTGCATCAACTGATGCGCTCCTCGTTTGGTCCATCTCATTTGCTGCTTCTTCACCATTCGTTTGCTGATCACTTCGTTCACTGTGGACTCAACGAAGGCGCTTGATATCGTTTCCCCGTTTCGGTATCGGTCTCCGTAGTTCACTATGAACGGGCGGTTGGCCCTGATGTAACCATCGAACTCCCATACTGCTTTCACCAACTTCTTCCCCTCTCGGCTTTTCTCTCCAAGCACATCTAAATCAAATTCCAGGTATTGCAGTGTTTGCAAGGCACAGAATACATTCCCATGCCACAGATACCACTTCACCCGTTCCAACTGGTGGATTATCTCATCAGGCGTAGGATATTTCTCTTCCTCCTCTTGTTCTTCATCTTCCTCTTCTTCAATATCAAGGGGCTGAGTTCTAACTCCAACCGGCCCTGACAACTTCTGCGGCTTACCCATCTGTGGCATTGGCGTCGGCTTCGGCGTTGGTTTGGGCAGTCCTTTTGCCAGTTGTCCAAGTACTGTCAATCTCATGGCTGCGTGGAACCAATCGAGGATGTGCTCAGACTGTGGGTTGAGATACATCGGCAAATCCCGAACCGTATCTCCACCATCTGATAGGAAGATGATCTGCTGGTTCTCCTGCATTCCTTGTCCCTTCAGCACCTCAAACAGTCTGCGTTTGGGCTTGGCATCGTACCCGCTCACAAACCCGAAGCGTTTCGCCTTTCCCTCTTGGGGCATGCTCTTACCCACAATCACCTCGAATGAGCCAGCCTTACGATTGTCTCCCTCTCGCCCATGTACATACCCACCGTCCAGTCCCACGGTAAGAGGAGCATCCGGTTCAGGTAGTGAAGCCCAGTCTCGTGGACAACCCTCAATGAACATTGGCTGCTCCTCCCCTAACTCGCTTTCTAGCCGATGGGCCACTTGTTGTACTTGCTGCGAAAGGACGGCAGTGCTGACAGCTTTATCGAGAGGCAACACATCTTCCAGTAGTCGGGACGTTAGGCCGTATGACATCAATGCTGCCCACTTGGTTTGTAGATAGGCGAACTCTGGGGAAGTGCGTTGCGCCAGCAGTGCGACCAAAGGGCTGAAGCTCTTCTTTGCATGGCTATCTGCTTGGTTCTCTTGCACATCCGGTTGGCGTTCGCAGTCGCTCGTCTGTTGGTGTTGGAGCGAACTTTCGCATGGACAGGTGTAAAGCTGTGGGCTGGGCAGATGCAACTTCCCGAACAGAGTACGCAAGACTAACGTCCGCCTGCTCTTGATGGCATAAGCGGCACCGCACTGCGGGCAGTAGTTGTGGTGCTCCAGGTAAGCCGCCACTTGTGCTGTTGCCAACAGATGCTGGATGCCGACTAGCAAACCTTTGGCTTCGGTCAGGGTCAAACCGAGCGTCTCAGGGGTGAGTTGTGTGCTTGCACGTTCTAAGCAGGCGATCTCTTCCACTAACGGGGTGGCATCGCCCTTCTCACCATCCTCCTCAATAATGACCCGTACTTTCACTCTCATCTTGTGTTCCTCCTTGTGCTCCTCCTTGTGTTCCTCCTTGTGCTCCTCCTTGTGCTCCTCCTATCCAGGCATTCAGGTGTTCAAACTATTCCAATCACTTGCGGCAATCTCCACCGATCATCGCCTTGTGCATATTGTCGCAGACGGCGATTGGCCGCCCGACGGTCGAACTTCTCGACATTGAGCCAGTAATCCAGTTGCCGAAGTTCGAGCCGCAGATTATATCGTAAGTCGCTTCTATAGTCTTCGCTATTACGGTCATCGCAGCCATCGCACCCATCGCAGTAGTCACCATTGTCACAGCCCCCGTGGCCATAATTACCATAACCCCCGACTTGGTCTGAAGATTGACCACACGGTTCTTCCACCTCCAGCATTTTCAACACACCGAGCATTTCCAACATTTCCATCAAGCGTAACTCGATGCGCCAAGGTGTATGTTGTTGGCGTAGAGCCATGAATGCTTCCGGTCCCCCGCAATCTTCGGGCGGGGCTTGTCTTGTGCCGCCGATACAAAGTGGATAAGTTTGTGTAGGGTCAAAGGGAAGCACGCGCTCCAAGCGCAGTTGGTGCTGCCAGTAATCACCCATATCATACTGATAGAGGAAGCGTTCTTTGAGGCGCAGGTGCAAATCGGACAAACGCACACCCCAAGGATCATCGTCAAACCACATGCCACCGGGTTGAGCAAGACCATACTCCTTGCCGTGAAGAACGAAGCGGTGCAGATGGACATCTTCCCAGCCCATAGTAATTTGGAGGGTATAATGGAGGTCAGCTATCGAGCTATCGCTTCGTACAAGCAGGCGACGCCAAATGGCCGGGCTGATTTCAAGCAGCAGCACGTGGACCTGGTAGAGCTGGAGTGGGGTGCTTTCCTCTGAGGTGAGGGACGTAGGTGGCGTAAATGGAATAGGCGAAGTAAGCAACATCAAGATACCTCCTGGCAAACTGGACCCCAATGGGCTGCTCCATTATATCCGCCTTACCAAAACATCAATCTTCCAGCCTCCGAAATTGAATGGTCTCTTGGTATCGGCCCATGAGTAGCAACGGAACAGTAATGTACGCCGGACTCTTGGGACATGGGTGCGATCTTGGACGGGCTAGAGCATTTGCTCATCTGGGTCATTGGGATCACGCAGAGGGCGCAACGCGCCTCGTCTGAGTTGCTCAGCCAGCGTGAACTGGTAGCGCCCCAACATGTGGATGTGCTTGTGTTTCAAAGGTGACAGTCGTGCCACATCCTCTGCCTTCACCTCCACCCCCTGCCTCTCGAGTTCGTCCAGTGCCACCTGCATGTAGCGAGTATTCCAAAGGACGAGGACATTAAGCACAAGCCCCAGTGCTCCCAACTGGTCTTCCTGCCCCTCCCTGTAGGGCTGTCGTAGCTCCCCTCGCTGCCCATGGAACAGGTGGCGTCCCAGGCTGTGTCGACTTTCACCCCTGTTCAATTGGATAAGGATGCGCCGACGGTAGGTTTCATCGTCAAGGAAGGTCAACAAGTGAAGCGTCTTTGGCACACGTCCGACCTCGCCGATTGCACGAGCCAGCGTAGAGGGTCTGCTGCCAAAGTGCAGGGAGCGAATCAAATCGGAAGCTCTCACTGTGCCCATCTTCAGCGAACCTGCTACCCGGAGCAGGTCGTCCCAATTGCGCATTATCAACTTGGTGTTTATGCGATGGCGTGCCACTCCATCAAGCGCCCCATAATCAGCAGAACGGTCCATGCGCCAGAACCGTGCTTCGCCGATATCGGCCAATCGTGGGCTGAACTGGTAACCAAGCAGCCAAAACAATCCGAAAACTAAGTCGGAGTATGCTGCGGTGTCAGCCATCAACTCCGTCGGACGTAAGCTGGTCTGCTGCTCCAGTAGTCCGTCCAGAATATAGAGCGAGTCCCGCAGAGTGCCAGGGATCACGATGCCATGAAAGCCAGTGAACTGGTCGCTGGTGAAGTTGTAGTAGGTAACGCCTCTACCAACTCCGAAGTACTTACTGTTCGGGGCGGCGTTTATCGTGCGCACAGGCACCACGAAGCGCAACCCATCAGCCGATGCCACCTCCCCTCCACCCCACGCTTGGGCTAACGGCAAGCGGGAATGGTAATCCACCAACCTGGCATTTGCTTGAGTGATGGTTTCTGCCCGAATGTAGTTCTGCTGCACCCAACTCAGGCGCGCTCGTGTCAGCGCCGGAACGTCCTGATGGACGAGTGGCTCCAACCCGATGTTGCAGGCCTCCGCCAAAAGCACGGCGCAGATGCTGAGCGTCAGGTCTTCCACCCTGGCGTTCCCTTCGCTGACGTGGGTGAATTCGTTGGCGAACCCCGTCCATCCTTGCACTTCCAGAATAGCTTCGGGCAGGTCCACCCTCGGCATGAGAGCTTCGACCTGCTCTCGCAGCAGTTGCAAGTTGGGCGGCTCCTCCAGCTTGTCCAGGCCTGTGAGTATGGGAGTGTCCTTCCCATCAACCCTCTCGATGCGGACAGCAGCATTGGCCGGCAGGTTCTCTGCTGTGCGCCTGTAGGCTTCATCAAGTTGGCGAGCTAGAGCATCAAGTTCGACTTCCGGTGTGGGTGAATGGTCCAGACTGAGGCAAATCCTGGGCCGCAACGACTCCCAGGCCGGTCCCTGTAGCAGTTTGGCGCGAGGATCACCCCAGCGCTCACTGGGCGATGTGAAGATATCCCGGCTTCGTAACCCGTCCTGTAGCCGCTCCAACACGCAGAAAGTGTAGTAGCGCCGGTCTATCTGACGGCGGCCATGCCGATGACTCTGCGCGTGCCGCACTTGCTGATGCTGGTCGTCCTCGTCGTCCAGGCCGTTCTGGTGCTGGCGAGTGAGTGTAGGTTGTCTAGGATGGTCGGGGTTCGTAGGGTGGGTAGGGTAGCTAAACACAACCTGACGCCAGGAGCGATTTATCACCCCACGAGGTGCCAACCTCATCGCTGGCCTGTGCTGCCCCTCGATGCTCTTGAG
>JADEYI010001267.1_pt1 | contig 20430 bp, 15 predicted proteins | sample 8542331 | NCBI WGS metagenome assembly JADEYI01 (sample SAMN16510988, study PRJNA670497) | mine drainage metagenome | isolation source: biofilm near Copperflume 1 | place: Germany: Marsberg coppermine Kilianstollen | collected 2018-02
GTACCGATCCGTGCGCACAAACAGCAAGAGGGGGCCGCTGAGCGGCCCCCTCTCTTCTTCGAATGCAGGTCCGTCTTGCCCGCGCCGCTACTCTTCGTCCGGCTCCGCGACGTAGCCCTTCGGCAGGGGCGGCACGTCCACCGCCGGCACATCGATCTCCACGACGTCGTCGTCGGTGACCAGCAGGTCCTCCGCCGACGGCTCGGCGATCTCGTCCGCATCCTCTTCCGCCTCGTCCGGCGCCTCGCCGGCGTCCTCCTCCGGCTCCTCGACGCCCAGCGCCCCGAGCAGCCCGGCGATGCCCTCGTCGCCCTCGAAGAGGTCGTCGCCTTCTTCCAGCGCGAGGGACTCCGGCAGGGGGATCTCCTTGATCGGCGGCGGCGGCAGGTCGATCGACGCGCGCGCCGGGATCAGCTTGCCGATGATCACGTTCTCCTTCAGCCCCTTCAGGTGGTCCTTCTGGCCGCTGATCGCCGCCTCGGTCAGCACGCGTGTCGTCTCCTGGAACGACGCGGCCGCCAGGAAGCTGCTCGTGCTGAGCGAGGCCTTGGTGACGCCCAGCAGCACCGGCACCGCCGTCGCCGGCTCGCCGCCCTCCGCGAGGACGCGCGCGTTCACCTCTTCGTACTCGAAGCGGTCGACGATGTCGTTGGGGAGCAACGGCGTGTCGCCCGGCTGGTCGACGCGCACCTTGCGCAGCATCTGCCGCACGATCACCTCGATGTGCTTGTCGTTGATCGTCACACCCTGGGAGCGGTAGACCTTCTGCACTTCCTCGACCAGGTAGAGCTGCACCGCCTCCGGCCCCATGATCCGCAGGATGTCCTGCGGGTTCAGCGAGCCTTCGGTGAGCTGCTGGCCGGCCTGCACCGGGTCGCCGTTCTCGATGCGCAGGCGCGCCGCCGCCGGCACCGGGTACTCGCGCTCTTCGTTCTCTTCGTACACGATCGAGATGCGGTTGCGGCTGTCCACGACGATGCGGCCGCCGATGCGCGCCACGACGTCGCCCTCCAGCACCTCCGGCGCCGCCTCCGCCGCCTCCGCCTTGGCCTTCTTGGTGGTGGCCTTCTTCGCCTTCGGCTTCTTGCCCTCGGCCTCGGGCTCCGCGGCGGGCGCGGCGAGTTGCGGCAGCCGCGCCAGGATCGTCCCCTGCTCGACCAGCTCGTCCTTCTTGACGAGCAGCTTCGCGCCCTGCGGGATGTCGTACACGTCGCTGTAGAGCTCCGTGTTGCGGACCTTCACCCGCTTCTGGTCGCCGTCGCGCAGGATCTCCGCCACGCCGTCGATCTCCGCGATCAGCGACTGCCCCTTGGGCACGCGCGCCTCGAACAGCTCCTCGACGCGTGGCAGACCGCTCGTGATGTCGACGCCGCTCGCCACACCGCCGGTGTGGAACGTGCGCATCGTCAACTGCGTGCCCGGCTCGCCGATCGACTGCGCGGCGACGATGCCGACCGCTTGCCCCACTTTGACGAGCGCGCCGCTCGCCGGGCTGCGCCCGTAGCAGTACTGGCAGATGCCACGCTTCGCCTGGCAGGTCAGCGCCGACCGCACGTACACGCGCCCGAGGTTGAGCTGCTCGACGCGCGCCGCCTTCGCGTCGTCGATCTCCTCGTTGAAGCCGGCGAGCATCTCGCCCGTCTCCGGGTCCTCGAGGTCCATCGCCGAGTAACGGCCCATGATGCGCTCGCTGAACGATTCCAGCATCCCAGCATCCGGCTGGTCCAGCCAGACGCCCATGCGCGTGCCGCAGTCGTCCTCGAGGATGATCACGTCCTGCGCGACGTCGATCAGGCGGCGCGTCAGGTAGCCCGAGTCCGCCGTGCGCAGCGCGGTGTCGGCCAGCCCCTTGCGCGCGCCGTGCGTCGAGATGAAGTACTCCAGCACGGTCAGGCCTTCGCGGAAGCTCGAGCGGATGGGCAGGTCGATGATCCGGCCCGAGGGGTCTGTCATCAGTCCGCGCATGCCGGCCATCTGGGTGATCTGGCTGATGTTACCCTTGGCCCCGGATGTCGCCATGATGTAGACGGAGCCGTAGCGGTCGAGCTGGTCCTGGATCGTTTTCTTGACGTCCTCCGTCGTGCGGCTCCACACCTCGACCGTGGCGTCGTAGCGCTCCTGCTCGGTGATCAGCCCCATCTCGTACTCGCCGTCGATCTCCTTGATGTTGTCTTCGGCCTTCTTGATCAGGCCCGCCTTCTCCTCCGGCACGCGCAGGTCGTTGACGGCGATCGTGATGCCGGACTGCGTCGCGTACTCGAAGCCGATGTGCTTGATGTTGTCGACGACCTCCGCCGTCTCCTCGTTGCCGAGCACCTCGTAGCAGCGCGCGACCACCGTCTTCAGCATCTTGCGGTCCATCTTCTCGTTGACGAAGTCGATGCCGCCCGTCATCGCCGCGGCGACGCCCGGCGGCAGGATCTCGTTGAAGATCAGCCGCCCGACGGTCGTGTCGATGATCTCCGAGATCGGGCGCTCGCCCGGCGCCGTCGCCACCGCCGGCAGCGACGCTTCCGCCGCGGCCCGCCCGCCAGCAGCGCCCGCCGGTAGCTGCGCGATCGCCTCCGCCTGGCGCCGCGCGCCTGGCTTGGCGTAGGGGATGCGCACCCGGATCCTCGCCTGCAGGTCGACGATGCCGAGGTCGTGCGCGAAGCGCGCCTCTTCGGCGCTGCCGTACACGCCTTCCGGCTGGTGTCCGTTCTTCCCCGCCTTGTACGCGCCGCGGCCGTTCGGCTTGTCGATGGTCAGGTAGTAGCAGCCGAGCACCATGTCCAGCGTCGGCGCGATGATCGGCTCGCCGGAGCCCGGCGACAGCAGGTTGTGCGTCGAGAGCATGATCTGCCGCGCTTCGGCCACGGCCTCGCGCGACAGCGGCACGTGCACGGCCATCTGGTCGCCGTCGAAGTCGGCGTTGAACGCCGTGCAGACCAGCGGGTGGATCTGGATCGCGCTGCCTTCGATCAGCACCGGCTCGAAGGCCTGGATGCCCAGGCGGTGCAGCGTCGGCGCGCGGTTGAGCAGCACCGGGCGGGTGTGGATCACCTCGTCCAGCACGTCCCAGACCTCCGGCCGCGCCCGCTCGACGATGCGCTTGGCGCTCTTGATGTTGTGCGCCAGCCCGCGCTCGACGAGCGCGTGCATGACGAACGGCTTGAACAGCTCGAGCGCCATGCGCTTCGGCAGCCCGCACTGGTGCAGTTTCAGCTCCGGGCCGACGACGATCACCGAGCGGCCGGAGTAGTCGACACGCTTGCCGAGCAGGTTCTGGCGGAAGCGCCCCTGCTTGCCCTTGAGCATGTCGCTCAGGCTCTTCAGTTTGTGGTTGCCGGAGCCGGCGACGGCGCGCCCGCGGCGGCCGTTGTCTATCAGCGAGTCCACGGCCTCCTGCAGCATGCGCTTCTCGTTGCGGATGATGATCTCCGGCGCGCCCAGCTCCAGCAGGCGCTTCAGCCGGTTGTTGCGGTTGATGACGCGGCGGTACAGGTCGTTCAGGTCGCTCGTCGCGAAGCGGCCGCCGTCAAGCTGCACCATCGGCCGCAGGTCGGGCGGCAGCACGGGCAGCACCGTGAACACCATCCAGGACGGGTGGTTGCCGGACTTGCGCAGCGACTCGACGACCTTCAGGCGCTTCGTCGCCTTCTTGCGCCGCTGGCCGGAGCTGGAGTGGATCTCCGACTGCATCTTCTCGCGCAGCTTCTCGACGTTGACGCGGTCCAGGATCTTGAGCAGCGCCTCCGCGCCCATGCCCCCCTCGAAGACGCCGCTATAGCGCTCCTGCATCTCCTTGAACTTCGCCTCGGTGATCAGGATCATCTTGTCGTTGTCGGCCGGGTCGGCCAGGTCGTTGAGCTCGTCGATCTGCGCCTGGTACTCGGCGTAGACGATCTGCCGCTCGCCGCCGGCGCGCTCCTGCAGCGGCGCCAGCTCCTCGATCACGCTCGCGCGCTTCTGCTCGAGCGCGGCGTCCGCCATCAGCACGATGTCGTCGCGCTTCTTGTTGAACTCCTCTTCGAGCGCCGCGACGCGCTCCTGCGCGACCGTCTTCAGCCCGTCGACCACTCCCTGCTCGATCACCGAGCCCCGCTCCAGCACCAGGGTGTCGCCGAGGCGGTAGCCCTTGCGCGCGGTCTTGCCGACCATCTCGCTCAGCTCCGTCTGGTACTCCACCGCGGTGCGCATGATGGCGTCGGTCGCCTTCTCGCGCTCGGACTCGATCTGCGCGAGCTTGCGCTCCTTCTCGTCGCTGTGCTGCTTCTCCGCGTCGGCCAGCTCCTGCTGCAACTCCGCGATGCGGTCGGCGAACTGCTTCTCCCGCCGCGTCGCCTCGCGGTCCATCTCCTCGTGCAGGTGCTCCAGGACGCGCTTCTTTGCGTGCTCATCGACCGACGTGACGATGAACTGCGCGAAGTAGAGCACGCGCTCCAGCGAGCGCGGCGAGATGTCGAGGAGCAGGCCCAGGCGGCTCGGCGTGCCCTTCACGAACCAGATGTGGCTCACCGGCGAGGCCAGCTCGATGTGCCCCATGCGCTCGCGCCGTACCTTCGACCGCGCGACCTCGACGCCGCACTTGTCGCACACGATGCCCTTGTAGCGCACACGCTTGTACTTGCCGCAGTAGCACTCGAAGTCCTTCGTCGGCCCGAAGATCTTCTCGCAGAAGAGTCCGTCCTTCTCCGGCTTGAGCGTGCGGTAGTTGATCGTCTCCGGCTTCGTCACCTCCCCGTACGACCACGACCGGATCTGCTCCGGCGAAGCCAGCGAAATGCGGACGGCGTTGAAGTCGTTTACCTCAAGCACTGATGCGTTCCTCACCTTCAAACCCGGACAGGTTGATGCCGAGCTCCGGCACCGCCTCTCCCTCTTCCACGAACTCCACCGACTGCTCGTCGTCGTTCAGCACTTCGACCGAGAGCCCCAGGCTCTGCAGCTCCTTCACCAGCACCTTGAACGACTCCGGCACGCCCGGCTCCAGCACGTCTTCGCCCTTGACGATCGACTCGTAGGCCTTGACGCGTCCGACGACGTCGTCGGACTTCACCGTCAGCAGCTCCTGCAGGATGTGCGCAGCGCCGTAGGCTTCCAGCGCCCACACCTCCATCTCGCCGAAGCGCTGGCCGCCGAACTGCGCCTTGCCGCCCAGCGGCTGCTGCGTGATCAGCGAGTACGGTCCCGTGCTGCGGGCGTGGATCTTGTCCTCCACCAGGTGGACCAGCTTGAGCATGTAGATGTTGCCGACCGTCACCGGCTGGTCGAACGGGTCGCCTGTGCGGCCGTCGTAGACCGTCTGCTTGCCATAGGTCGGCGGCGCCATGCCGCGCATCACCGCCTCGTTCATCTTCTCCTCGATCTTGTCCGCCGACAACGCGCGCGCCTTCTTGACGCCGACCACGTTCTCCAGCCACAAGTCCAGGCAGGCGCGCCGCGCGACGCCGATGCGCGTGTCATCGAGGATCTCGCGCGCGTCGTAGCCGTGCTCGTGCAACCACTGCTCGAACTTCGGCACGTCGAGCTTCTCGTACGGCACCGGCCGCCCGCCGCCATTCGTTGCGTTGCTGCCGTTGCTCCGGCGGAGCAGCGCGCCCGCCTGCAGCGCCAGCCACGCCCGCGCCAGCTCGTCTTCGATCATCCGGTCGCTCGCGCCGTCGAATACCGGCGTCACCGCCCGGAAGCCGAGCGCGTTCGCCGCCCAGCCCAGGTGCGTCTCGAGCACCTGGCCGACGTTCATCCGGCTCGGCACGCCGATCGGGTTGAGGACGATGTCGACCGGCGTGCCATCGGCCAGGTACGGCATGTCCTCGACCGGCAGGATGCGCGCGACGACGCCCTTGTTGCCGTGACGCCCCGCCATCTTGTCGCCCTCGGACACCTTGCGCCGCTGGGCGATCGACACGCGCACCAGCTCGTTGACGCCGGCCGGCAGCTCGTCGTGCGTGTCGCGGCGGAACACCTTGACATCGATCACTTTGCCGCGCTCGCCGTGCGGCACGCGCAGCGACGTGTCCTTCACCTCGCGCGCCTTCTCGCCGAAGATCGCCCGCAGCAGCTTCTCCTCCGCCGTCAACTCCGTCTCGCCCTTGGGCGTGATCTTGCCGACGAGGATGTCGCCCGAGTTCACCTCGGCGCCGATGCGGATGATGCCGCTCTCATCGAGGTCACGCAGCGACTCTTCGCCCACGTTCGGGATGTCGCGCGTGATCTCTTCCGGCCCGAGCTTCGTGTCGCGCGACTCCACCTCGTGCTTCTCGATGTGGATCGACGTGAACTTGTCGTCGCGCACCAGCGCCTCGGACAGGATGATGGCGTCCTCGAAGTTGTACCCCTGCCAGCTCATGAAGGCGCACAGCACGCTCTGCCCGAGCGCCAGTTCGCCCTTGCTCGTCGAGGAGCTGTCCGCCAGGGCGTCGTCCTTGCGCACCCGCTCGCCCGGTTGCACCGCCGGCCGCTGGTTGATGCACGTGCCCTGGTTCGACCGCACGAACTTCAGCAGCGGGTACTCGCGCTCCTCCCCGCTGTCGTAGCGCACGACGATCAGCGGCCCGACCCGGCGCTCGCCATCGTGCCGGTAGCGCGCCACCTCGAGCACCACGCCGTCGTCCTCCGCGAGGATCACCTGGCCGGAGTCCTGCGCCGCCTGCCTCTCGACGCCCGTCATCACGATCGGCGTCTCCGGCCGCACCAGCGGCACCGCCTGCCGCTGCATGTTCGAGCCCATCAGCGCGCGCGGCGCGTCGTTGTGCTCCAGGAACGGGATGAGCGACGTCGCCACCGACAGGATCTGCTTCGGCGAGACGTCCATCCAGTCCACCTTGTCCGGTGGCTCCATCATGAATCGCTCGCCGACGCGCGCCTCGATGCGCTCCTCCAGCAGGTGGTTGTCCGCGTCCAGCAGCGCGTTCGCCTGCGCGATCACGTACCGATCCTCGGCGTCCGCCGCCAGGTATTCGATGAGCGAGCTGACGTACGGACGCAGGCGCACCATCTGGTCGCCCTTGCGCGCCAGCTTCTTCGCCAGCGCCTCGGTCACCTGCTCGCCCCGCGCGCCCACACCCTCGACATCCTCGCCCAGGTAGCGCCCGGTCCACTCCGGCGAGTCCGCCGGCAGCTCCTTGATGACGCGCCGGTACGGCGTCTCGATAAAGCCGTAGCTGTTGATCACGCCGTAGGTCGCCAGCGAGCCGATGAGTCCGATGTTCGGCCCCTCCGGCGTCTCGATCGGGCAGATGCGCCCGTAGTGGCTGTGGTGTACGTCGCGTACGTCGAACCCCGCCCGGTCGCGCGAGAGGCCGCCCGGGCCCAGCGCCGACAGCCTGCGCTTGTGCGTCAGTTCCGCCAGCGGGTTCGTCTGGTCCATGAACTGCGACAGTTGCGAGCCGCCGAAGAACTCCTTCATCGACGCCACCACCGGACGGATGTTGATCAGCGCGCTCGGCGTCGCCTGGTCCGGGTCGATGATCGTCATCCGCTCGCGCACCACGCGCTCCATGCGCAGCAGGCCGATGCGGAACTGGTTCTGGATCAGCTCGCCCACCGCGCGCACGCGCCGGTTGCCCAGGTGGTCGATGTCGTCCGGGTGGCCGTTCCCGTTGTTGAGCTGGATCTGCGTGCGGACGATCTCCTCGAGGTCCGCAGGCTGCAGGATCCGGATCTTGAGCGCGGGGTCGCGCTCCAGACGGCGGCTCAGCTTGTAGCGCCCGACCCGGCCCAGGTCGTAGCGCCGGCCGTTGAAGAACAGCGAGTTCAGCAGCCCGCGGGCGTTCTCCAGCGTCGGCGGGTCGCCCGGGCGCAGGCGGCGGTAGAACTCGAGCAGCGCCTCCGTCTTGCTCGTCACCGTGCCCGGCTCGCGGAGCAGGGTCGACTGGATGTACGTGTGGTCGGGGTTCGTGTCGGCGTCCGCGAACTTCGCGAGCAGCCGCTCGCTCGTCCCGAGCTGCGCCTCCGGCACGCCCTCCTCCGCGTCGATCGCCCGGAGCAGCGTCGTGATCGGGATCTTGCGCTTGCGGTCCACCTTTACCGAGAGCACGTCTTTGTTGCTCGTCTCGAACTCCAGCCAGGCGCCGCGGTTCGGGATCAGCTTGCCGTAGGCCAGCTCCCGGCCGCTCGTCGGATCCGTCTCGCGCGTGAAGTACACGCCCGGCGAGCGCACAAGCTGTGACACGACGACGCGCTCGGCGCCGTTGATCACGAAGGTGCCGTTCGGCGTCATGAGCGGGAAGTCGCCCATGAACAGCTCCTGCTCCTTGATCTCCCCCGTCTCCTTCACCTCCAGCTCCACCATCACCTTCAGCGGGGCGGAGAACGTCATGTCGCGCTCGCGGCACTCAAGCTCCGAGTACTTCGGGTCGCCGAAGGAGTAGTCGCGGAAGCGCAGCTTCATGCGCGTGCCCGTGAAGTCTTCGATCGGCGAGATCTCGTCGAGGAGCTCGCGGAGCCCTTCGGTCTTGAACCAGTTGAACGAGTCGAGCTGGATCCGGATCAGGTGCGGGATGTCCAGGACGTGCGCGATCTTCGCATAGGACTTCTTGGTTGCCGGAACCGATGATCGTGTGCTGACGACGTCCGTAGAGACAGTCATTCCGGTGTGTGCTCCTCGCATGTGCGGCTACGCGTGGACTCCAACTGACAGAAATAGTCCCTCGCGGAAGGGACGTGGGGATGGGGATGCCAATGGCAAGGGGGTTCTGTCTAGCCTGTCAGGAGTATACAAATGGGGGCCTTCGGATGTCAACCAGCGAATGCTACCCAATTCGCGCGCCGAATGCAACCCCCTTATGGCATGTCCCGCCGAGCCGTATCCGCGCCGGGCTCGCCGCCGGATTCGGCCTACTCACATGATCCATTGCCCCGCCCGCCAGGGCACCGCTCGCGGCCGCTACCCACGTCGCTGCGCCTGGCCCGCAACCCCCCGCCCTACAAACTATGAACTATGAACTATGAACTATGAACTATGGCCGCATCCCGCGCTCCCGCACCCGCGTCTCCACCGCGAACGTGAAGGCATCGACGACCGCCATCGCCGCGTTGTTCAGCAGCCGGTCGCGCAGCCCGCGGTGCGGCTTCACGTACGTCACCTTGCGCTCCGCCAGTTCCGCCAGCCCCTGCGCCAGGTCGATCGCCGTGTCGAGGTCGCCCAGCTCGTCGATCAGCCCGTTCTGCTTCGCCTCGTCCGCCGTGAACACCTCGCCCGTCGCCAGCTCCCGCACCCGCTCACCGCTCATGCCGCGCGCCTGCGCCACCAGATCCACGAAGCGGTCGTAGAAGGCGTTCAGCAGCGTCTGCTCGCGCTGCCGCTCCTCCGCCGTCGGCTCCCGGAACATCGAAAACATGTCCTTCAGCCGGCCCGCCTTGGTCGTCTCCATCCGCACGCCGATCCGCTCCAGCGCCTCTTGCAGCATCGGCCGCTGCGAGATCACGCCGATCGACCCCACCAGCGCCATCGGCACGGCGATGATCTTCGTCGCGCCGCACGCCACCATGTAGGCGCCCGACGCACCCATCCCGCGCACGAACGCCACCACGGGCTTCTTCTTCGCGATCTTCGACACCGAGCTGTAGATGTACTCCGAGGGCCCGGCCGCGCCCCCCGGCGAGTCGATGTCGATCACCAGCGCCCGGATCTTGTCGTTCTCCTCGATCGCCCGCAGCATGCGGATGTACTCCGTCGTCCGCGCGGGGTTGCCGATCGCCCCGAACAGCTCGGTGACGGCGATGCGCTCCGGGTTGATGTTGAGGATCTTGTCGATCATGGCGTCTCCTCGGGTCTGCGGCGAAGGGGTGGCTGCGCAGTGCCCGAAGTGTATGAAGCGCCGCGCCACGGGGTCAATGCGGCCAGCAGCCTCGCCGCGCGCCACCCGCACCCACACGCGCGGCGCGCTCTGCGACCCTCTCGGCTTCCCCAGCGCCATCCGCGGCTCCCCCAACTCATCTGCGTCCATCTGCGCCATCTGCGGATCCCCTGTCTGCGCCCCATCTCTTGATGAGGGCAACTCGTATGCGGTGTTGACGCCGCGGTCAGCCGGGGCGGAGACGCACAGGCGACTCATGCGCACCACATCGAGCGCCTCGTTGGGGGCGTCGTCATCGACGAGGGGCCGCGCGTCCGGCGACGCCGGGCCTACCACAGCGCCGGAGCACAGGTACCATGAGGGCGTGGAGATGCTTCGCGCGCGCTCAGCCCTGCGCTCCCGGCCGGCCGGCGTGGTGGCGACGATCCTCGGCACAAGCGTGCTGACGGCCGTGTTGGCCCCGATGCACGACCAGGTCGGGCTACTGAACGAGGGGCTGCTGTTTCTACTCCTGACGCTGCTGCTCTCGGCCACCTGGGGCCGGGAGGTCGGGCTGTTCGCGGCGGTCCTTGCGAACCTGGCGCTGAACTTCTTCTTCGTGCCGCCGCTCTACCGGTTTACGGTGCAGGCGCCGGCCAACGTCGTCGCGCTCGGCGTCTTCCTCGTCGTCTCTGTCGTCGGGAGCTCGTTGCTCTCAAGTGCTCGGAGGGCCGCGGACGAGGCGCGGCGGCGCGAGGCGGAGACCCAAGTGCTGCTCGGGCTGAGCCGCGCCCTCATCGGCCAGACCGAGCCGACAGCGGCGCTCGCTGCGCTGTGCAGAGAAGTGGTCGATGCCTTCGCGGCCGCCGGGGCAAGCGTCCTCAGTGCCGGCGCGGGCGGCTTCCATGTGCTGGCATCGGCGGGCCGGGCGTCCGCCGCGCGCGCTGCGGACGCGCAGGAGCGCGTCATGGCGGAGCGTGCGGTCTCGCTGGGCGCGATCACGCGGCTTGGCCACACAAGCCTTGGCGGCGCGCGCCAGGCGCGTGTCGTGTTGCCGGCCGGACAGCACCGGATCAAAGGGATGGAGGATGGCATCGCGTTTGTGCCGCTGCGGATCGCGGACCGGACCGTCGGCGTGCTCCGGCTCGATGGCCCCATTGGCGTCAGCGCGTTTCGCGAGCACCCCGACCAGCTGCTGACGGCGTTCGCCGGTGAGGCCGCTCTGGGCGTGCAACGCGCGGAGCTCGCGCAGGCGGCATCGCACGCCGACGCGCTGAAGCAGGCAGGCGAGATGAAGACCGCGCTGATGACGTCGATCTCACACGACCTCAAGACGCCGCTCGCGGGGATCAAGACGGCGGTATCGAGCCTGCTCGATACGACGGTGCGCTGGTCACCGGACGATGTGGACGCGTTCCTCTCGACGATCGACTCGCAGGCAGACCGGCTGAACCGCGTGATCAGCGACATCCTGGACCTCAATCGCATCGAGTCCGGTGTCATCGCTCCTCTCGTCAGGCCAGCGGACGCCCGCCGTCTGTTGGAAGAGGCGGCCGAGCGCACGGCGCTGGTGACGGGCGACCGGCGGGTGATCATCGACGCACCCCCGGATCTGCACATCGAAGCCGACCGCTCGCTGCTCCTGCAGGCGCTGGTGAACCTCATCGAGAATGCGGCGAAGTACTCGACTCCTGGCGGCTCGATCAAGCTTCGGGCGAGGGCGGCAGGCCCCATGGCAGAACTGTCGGCCGAGGACGAGGGGCCGGGGATCCCGCCGGGCGACCTGCCGCATGTGTTCGAGCGCTTCTATCGTGCGGCCGAGCAGAGCAGGCGCGTCAAGGGAAGCGGTCTGGGACTTGCGATCGTCAAGGGGTTCGTGACCCTCTCGGGAGGCACCGTGCGGGTTGAAAGCTCGCCATCCGCGACGCGGTTTGTCATCGAGCTGCCGCTGGCAAAGCGCGCGACGGTGAGCGCGTGAGCGGGCCGCGCGTCCTGATCGTCGATGATGAACCGCAGTTGCGCCGGGCGCTCAAGCGGTCGCTGGAAGGGCACGGCTACGTGGTCGACGAAGCCGAGGACGGGGCGGGCGGGCTCGCCGCTGTCCGCAGGTTCAAACCGGACCTCCTCCTCCTGGACCTCGTCCTTCCGGACATGAGCGGCGTAGACGTCTGCCGGGAGCTGCGGCACGACTCGGACACACCAATCATCGTCCTCTCGGTGCTGGGAGACGAAGCGACCAAGGTAGCCGCCCTCGACGAAGGGGCGGACGATTATCTCACGAAGCCGTTCGGTGCGCAGGAGCTGCTCGCGCGGCTGCGCGTCGCGTTACGCCGGGGAAGCGCCGGGCGTGCCCAGCAGTCGAACATCGTATCGGGCGACCTGGCGATCGACCTCGGGCGCCGGTCGGTTTCCATCGCGGGGCGAGCAGTGCACCTGACGCCTACGGAGTACAGCGTACTCAAGTACCTGGCGATGAACGCCGGCAAGGTGCTGACACACCCGATGATCCTGCGCGCCGTGTGGGGCGGTGCGTACGTGGACGACACGCATGTCCTGCGCACGTACATCAACCAGCTCCGGGCGAAGCTCGGCGACGACCCCGCCGCGCCACGGTTCATCGAGACCGACCCCGGCGTTGGCTATCGGTTCCTGACGACGGATGCGGAATCCTGACAACATTCTGACGTTCCAGCCGCTTCGCGCCTGATGCGCTCCTGACGCGTCGCCACATAAACTGGCAACGTGAACATCGTCCTGGTCGAAGACGAGGCGGCACTTGCCGATGTCATCGCCCGCAACCTGCGCGCGCGGCAGCACGACACTACGATCGCCGCGAGCGCCGGCGAGGCGATCGCCACCATGGTGGAACGCTGGCCCGACGTGCTCATCCTGGACGTCAATCTGCCGGACCTGACAGGGTGGGAGATCCTGCGGCGGCTCACGGCGCTCGACCGAAGCAGGCTCCAGGTGATCATCATCTCCGCGGCGCCGATCTCGCCCAAGCGGATCGAGGAGTTCAAGCCGCTACGCATCCTGCAGAAGCCCTTCCCAATCTCGGCGCTCGTCCGCATGTTGAACGAGACCGGAGCCTCGGCTGCTGCGGCGAGCGATGCGGAGGCGCCGTGGTCAGACGAGTCGTGATGACGGGAGCGCGGCACGTGCGCGATGCCGGGCGGCCCCTCCCGACGACCGGGCGGGCGGAGGCGGAGTGATGAGCGATGTGGTGTTCGTGATCATCAGTGCGCTCTTCTTCGCGCTGACCATGCTGGCGGTCTGGGCGTTCGGGAACGTGTGAGGGACGGATGGAGAACATCATCCTCTCGATTGGGGCAAGTATCGTGATGCTGTATCTGATCTTCGCACTGATCCGCCCGGAGCGATTCTAGAGAGATGACCGTGACGGCGAGCGGCGTTGTCCAGATCGTCCTCTACTTTGCCGTGGTGCTCGCGCTCACGAAGCCGCTCGGCGCATACATGCAGATGGTCTTCGAGGGGCGGGGGCGATTCGCCAGGCGCTTCTTTACGCCGGTGGAGCGCATCGTCTACCGCGTGTTCTTCGTCGACGACACGGCGGAGATGGACTGGAAGCGCTACGCGTTCAGCCTGCTGATCTTCAGCGCGCTGAGCATGTTCGCGGTTTACGCGATCCTGCGGGCGCAGGGGCACCTGCCGCTCAACCCCCAGGGTTTCCCGGGCACGTCGCCGCACCTGGCGTTCAATACGGCAGCGAGCTTCACGACGAATACGAACTGGCAATCGTACGCCGGCGAATCGACGATGAGCTACCTGTCGCAGATGCTGGCCCTCACCGTGCAGAATTTCCTCTCGGCCGCGGTCGGGATCGTCGTCGTCATCGTGCTGATTCGCGGGTTCGTCCGGCGGACGACCACGGATCTGGGCAACTTCTGGGTTGACCTCACGCGTGCGATCCTCTGGATCCTCCTGCCGATGTCGTTGGTGCTCGCGCTCATCCTCGTCTCGCAGGGCGTCATCCAGAACTTCCACGGCTACACGCAACTCACGACGCTGGAGGGCGCGAAGCAGGTGCTCGCGATGGGGCCCGCGGCTTCGCAGGTCGCGATCAAGCAGCTCGGGACGAATGGCGGCGGCTTCTTCAACGCCAACTCGGCGACGCCGTTCGAGAACCCGACGCCGTTCTCGAACTTCCTCGAAGCCGTGGCGATCCTCCTGATCCGGCGGGCCTGACCTACACGTTCGGCAAGATGGTGGGTGACACGCGCCAGGGCTGGGCCATCTTTGCCGCGATGTCGGTGATCTTTCTGGCGGGCGCGTTCTTCGTGTACGGCGCCGAGCAGGCGGGTAACCCTACACTCGCGCACCTCGGCGTCGACCAGTCGTACCACACGGGCCAGCAGGCCTCCGCCGGGGGCAACCTCGAGGGCAAGGAGGTGCGCTTCGGCATCGCCGACTCGTCGATATGGGCTGTCGCGACGACGGACGCGTCGAACGGCTCTGTGAACGCGGTGCTCGACAGCTACACACCGCTCGGCGGGTTGATCCCGTTGTTCAACATCCACCTTGGCGAGGTCGTGTTCGGCGGCGTCGGTTCCGGCCTCTATGGCATGCTCGTGTTCGCCATCATCTCGGTCTTCATCGCGGGGCTCATGATCGGCCGGACGCCGGAATATCTGGGCAAGAAGATCGGACCGAAGGAGATGAAGCTGGCGGCGATCTATTTCCTGATCACGTCTTCGATGATGCTCCTTCTGACGGCGGTGGCAGTATCCGTGCGGCAGGGGCGCGCCGGGCCGCTGAACGCGGGCGCGCACGGGTTTACCGAGATCCTGTACGCCTTCTCTTCGGCAGCCGGCAACAACGGGTCGGCGTTCGCCGGGCTGAACGCGAACACGTCCTTCTACGACACGTCGCTGGGCATTTCGATGCTCGTCGGCCGGTTCTTGCCGATCGTCGCGATCCTCGCGCTGGCGGGGTCGCTTGCCCGGAAGAAGAAGGTGCCCGAGACGGCGGCGACGCTCCCGACGAACTCGGCGCTCTTTGTCGGCTTCCTGGTCGGCGTCGTGATCATCGTCGGCGGCCTGACGTTCTTCCCCGCGCTGGCGCTGGGGCCAATAGCCGAGCACTTCCTCGTCCACGCGGGCGTGCTCTCGTAGGGGGAGAGAGGATGCAGGAGCAGGTGCCACAGGCGGAAGAGACAGCGCACAAGTCAGAGATCGCAAAGCTGCGCCAGTCACGCACGTCGATCTGGAACTGGCCGATCATCGGGCGGGCGACGATCGACGCCTGCAAGAAGCTCAACCCGCTGCACCTGCTGGGCAATCCGGTCATGCTCGTCGTCGAAATAGGCGCCGGCCTGACGACCGTCCTCTTCGTCCAGGAACTGCTCGGGGGCCGCCCGGAGCCGAAGTTCTTCACCGGCGCGGTATCGGTCTGGCTGTGGTTCACGGTGGTGTTCGCCAACTTCGCGGAGGCGATGGCGGAGGGACGCGGGAAGGCGCAGGCAAACACGCTGCGCTCAATGAAGCATGACACGATGGCCAAGCGCGAGCGCGACGGGAGGATCGATGAAGTCGTATCGTCGGACCTGCGTGCGGGGGACATCGTGCGGGTCGACGCAGGTGACGCGATCCCTGGCGACGGCGATGTGATCGAGGGCGTCGCGTACGTCAGCGAGGCGGCGATCACGGGCGAGTCCGCGCCTGTGCTCAAGGAGCCGGGGACGGACATCCGCAGCTCCGTCACCGGCGGCACGACCATCGTCAGCGACTGGCTGCGGATCCGCATCTCAGCAAACCCCGGTGAGACGTTTCTCGACCGCATGATCGCGCTGGTCGAGGGCGCGGAGCGCCAGAAGACGCCGAACGAGATCGCGCTGAACATTCTCCTCGCGGCATTCACGATCATCTTCCTGCTGGCGGTCGGCACCGTGCGTCCGTTCGTCGCGTACCTGGGCGGCACGGTGACGACCACCGCGCTCGTCGCACTGCTGGTCTGCCTGATCCCGACGACGATCGGTGGCCTGTTGTCCGCGATCGGCATCGCCGGTATGGACCGCCTGGTGCAGCGCAACGTGCTGGCGATGTCCGGCAAGGCTGTCGAGACGGCGGGGGATATCGACACGCTCTTGCTCGACAAGACGGGCACGATCACCTTCGGGAACCGCCTGGCGAGTGAGTTCATCCCGGTAGGCCGGCACAGCGAGCGCGAGATCGCGCTGGCCGCGCTCCAGTCGTCGCTCGCTGACGAGACCCCCGAGGGGAAGTCGATCGTCGAGCTGGCGCAACGGATGGGCTACGCCGGCGCGACCCTGGAGGCTGGCGCAGAGCTCATCCCGTTTAGCGCAGAGACACGGATGAGCGGCATCCAGGTGGACGGCCGCCGCATCATGAAGGGGGCGGTGGACGCGGTCACGCGCCTCGTGGTGGATGTGCCGCCAGACCTGGAGAGCGCGGCGACGCGCATCGCGATGGAGGGCGGCACGCCGCTGGCCGTGGCCGACGACGGCGAGGTCCTGGGCATCATCTACCTGAAGGACACGGTCAAGCCCGGCATCCGCGTCAAGTTCGAGGAAATGCGGCGCGCCGGGATCCGCACCATCATGATCACGGGCGACAACAAGCTGACGGCTGCGACGATCGCGGCGGAGGCCGGCGTCGATGACTTCGTCGCCGAGGCAAAGCCCGAGGACAAGATGCGCATCATACGGGACGAGCAGGCGCAGGGCCGGCTCGTCGCAATAACAGGTGACGGGACCAACGACGCGCCGGCGCTGGCGCAGGCCGATGTGGGCGTGGCGATGAACAGCGGTACCGCGGCGGCGAAGGAAGCGGCCAATATGGTCGACCTCGACTCTGACCCGACAAAGCTGGTCGAGGTGGTGGCGGTCGGCAAGCAGATGCTGATGACGCGGGGGGCGCTGACCACGTTCAGCATCGCGAACGACGTGTCGAAGTATTTCGCCATCATCCCGGCGATGTTCGTGGGCATCTATCCGCAGCTCGCCAAGATGAACGTCATGCGGCTCTCGACGCCACAGAGTGCCATCCTGTCCGCGGTGATCTTCAACGCCCTCATCATCATCGCGCTCGTCCCGCTCGCGCTGCGCGGAGTGACGTACCGCGCCGCGCCCGCCGGGCAGATCCTGCGCGGGAACCTGCTCATCTATGGCGTCGGCGGGATCATCGCGCCATTCATCGGCATCAAGCTCATCGACCTGCTGCTGGTGCTGTTGCACCTGAACTGAGAGGGTGGCCGTGCTGCGGAACACGTACAGGGATCTGCGGACGGCGGTGATCGCATTTGTGGCGTTCAGCGCGCTCCTGGGTCTGGCATATCCGTACGCGATCACCGGCGTGGCGCAGGTGGTCTTCCACCGGCAGGCAAACGGCAGTCTGATCACGCGAGGCGGGCAGGCGGTAGGGTCATCGCTGGTAGGGCAGAACTTCAGCGCGCCGCAGTACTTCCACCCGCGCCCCTCCGCGGCGGGGACGGACGGCTATGACGCCAGGGCGTCCGGCGGCTCGAACCTCGGCCCGTCGAGCAAGGCGCTGGCGACACGCGTGGCGGGCGACGTCCGGCGCGTGCGCCAGGAGAACGGCCTCGCGGCCGGCGCGAAGGTGCCGGTGGATGCGGTGACCGCCTCGGGTAGCGGCCTCGACCCTCACATCTCGCCCGCCTACGCCGCGCTGCAAGTGGCACGCGTGGCGCGCGCCCGCCATGTCCCGCCCGGCGAGGTCCAGAGGCTGGTCGGCCGGTACACGGACGGCTCGACGTTCGGCGTCCTCGGTGAGCCGCGGGTCAACGTGCTGGAGCTCAACCTCGCGCTCGACCAGGCCTTCGGGGCGCCCCGCACGGCGGCGCCATAAGAGGTGGTGCGGAGATGCCCAAACGTGCGCGGCCGGCTCCGATGGACGACATCGTGATCGTGCACACCGACGAGCGGACACTGATGCGGCTCACCGCGATGGTCAGCAGGAGTCGGTTCTATGCCACGGCTGTGCGATCGCTTCGTCCCGTGCAATCCGCGCGGCAGCTCCTGCCGCTGCGGCCGGCGGCGATGGTGGTCGCACTCGATGGTCGCGCAAAGGTCACGGATGTGCGCGAACTCCTCTCGAGTGGGGGACCGACGAGGTTCGTGTTCCTGGTGCCGTCGATGCCGCCCCCGCCGGCCATCGCCCGACTCGTCAACCGCCACGGGTCGACGATCATCGGCGACGACGAGGCGGTGATCGTACTCGTGGCGACTCTCGTCGCGCTGCTTGCGGCGCATTCCATCGGTGCTCCATGAGCGACGCCCTGCGACCCGACCCTGACGCGCTTCTGGCACGCGCGAAGCGGGAAGAGCGCGAGCGCACGCGCCGTGGCACGCTGCGCCTCTACCTCGGCGCGTTCGCCGGCATCGGCAAGACGTATGCCATGCTCGACGAAGCGCAGCGCCGCAAGCGCTACGGTGAGGACGTCGTGGTCGGTCTCGTCGAGACGCACGGGCGGAAGCAGACCGAGGCGATGCTTCCGGGGCTCGAAGTGATCCCGCGCAAGCGCATCGCATACCGCGGCGTCACGCTCGAGGAGATGGATGTCGAAGCGATCCTGCATCGGGGGCCGGCAGTTTGCCTCGTGGATGAGCTGGCGCACACGAATGCGCCCGGTTCCGAACGGGCGAAGCGCTACGAGGACGTCGAGGTCCTGCTGGATGCGGGCATCCACATCGTATCGACGGTCAACATCCAGCACCTGGAGAGCCTCAACGACGTTGTCCAGTCGCTGACCGGCATCCGGGTGCGCGAGACGATCCCGGACTCTGTGGTCGATGCGGCTGACGAACTGATCCTGATTGACCTTTCGCCCGAGGCGGCGCAAGCACGCATGCGGCACGGGAACATCTACCCACCGGCGCAGGCAACGGCCGCGCTCCAGAGCTTCTTCCGCCGCGAGAATCTCGCCGCACTCCGCGAGCTCGCCCTCCGGCGCACCGCACAGGAGGTCGACGAACAGCTCGATACCTACATGCGCGAGGTCAGCGACCGCCGCACGGAGGTTGACGAGCATGTGCTGGTCTTCATTGACCAGACGCCGATGTCGCGCACGTTGATCCGCCGGGGCTGGCGCATCGCGCAGGGCATGCGCGCGGACTTGCTCGTCGCGTACATGAAGCGGGAATGGAGTGAGGAGGGGGAACGCGAGCTGGGGCGGACGCTCGAACTCGCGGAGGACCTGAATGCGCGTGTCATCGCCATCCAGGGCGAAGACTCTGTCCAGGCGCTCACCGCCGTCGTGCAGGCCGAGCGCGTCAACCACGTTGTGCTCGCGCACAGGAAGCGCGGCGGAATCGAACGGCTGATTCACCGGTCGCTCGCCGATCAATTGATGCTGGCGTCACCGAACCTTGACGTGCATCTGGTCGCGCCACCCGGCTGAGGCCCCCGCCGGCTCGCGCGGCCGCTTCTTCACAGGCAGCACCCGGCCAGCAGACCCGCAGCGCGCCACTCGCGCCTACACGCGCGGCGCGCTCTGCGACCCTCTCGGCTTCCCCAGCGCCATCCGCGGCTCCCCCAACTCATCTGCGTCCATCTGCGCCATCTGCGGATCCCCTGTCTGCGCCCCATCGCGTGAGCCACGAACAGGCGATGCGGCGGCTCAGCACGGGGCTCCGCCCGGCTTGGCAAGCCCGGGCTCGAAGCCGGTACACTCTCGCCATGAAGACCGCCAAGCAGGAAACGCTTGATCTCGTCGAGCAGCTCCCGGACGACGTCCCCATGGAGACGATTCTCTACCGGCTGCACCTGAAGGCCAAGGTCGAGAGGGGCCGGCGCGAGCTCGATGCCGGCGAGGTCATTCCGCAGGGACAGGTCATGGAGGATCTGGAGCGGTGGCTCAAGTCTATTGGTCAATAGACGCCCGCCGCGACCTGCAAGACATCGCCACGTTCATCGCCATCGACTCGCCCCGACAAGCACGAGTATTCGTTGATCATCTGAGAGAAGCCGCCGAGAGGCTTCGAGAATTCCCAGCGCGTGGCCGAAGCGTGCCAGAGCTGGACGACCCCGAGATGCGAGAGCTCATCATCCGCGGATACCGCATCATCTATCGTTTGCGCGGCAGCGTCGTCGGCATCACGGCGGTCATCCACAGCGCAAGAGATGTCTCGCGCCTCGCCGAACGCGAGCCGGGCGGGTAGCCACCCCGGGCCTACGGCCATCCCCCAACCCCCATCCCGCTGTCCCCCAGCGCCATCCGTGGTCCGCCGCAACCCCATCTGCGCCCACATCGATGGCACCTGCGGCTCCCTCGCTCCCCCGCCCGCGCGTCGCGCGCCCGATGCGGGCCCGTCCCATACGGGCCGTCTGGCCGGGCATCGTCCCACGCCTTCCAGCCTCCACCGCCCGCCCTCCGGCGCGTCTGGCCCTGTCCGAATCCGCCCGTCCGTTCTGCTACACTCCAGCGATGAAGACGCCAAAGCAAGAGGCCATGGAGCTCATCGAGCGGCTGCCCGAGGAAGTGTCGCTCGAGACGATCCTCGCGGAGCTGCACTTCAAGGCGAAGGTCCTGCGCGGACTCGAGCAGGCGGACCGCGGCCAGGTCGTGAGCCAGGAAGAGGCGATGCGCCGTCTCAGTAAGTGGCTCGCGTAGTCTGGTCTGACGAGGCACTCGAGAGCCTCGAGGCGATCGCCGACCAGATCGGTGAGACCTC
>JADEYI010001268.1_pt1 | contig 20430 bp, 15 predicted proteins | sample 8542331 | NCBI WGS metagenome assembly JADEYI01 (sample SAMN16510988, study PRJNA670497) | mine drainage metagenome | isolation source: biofilm near Copperflume 1 | place: Germany: Marsberg coppermine Kilianstollen | collected 2018-02
TGGACCGCGCGGAAGGCGAGGAGATGGAGGCGGATTAGTTGGCCAGCGACCAGCCATAGCGCCGCGCGAGCGCGGAGATATCGAGATCGGGGCTGTGGCGCGTGAGGCCGAGCGCGTGGCCCAGCTCGTGGAGGATCAGGTTGTGGCGGCGCGTCTCGATGTCGGCGCCGGGCGGGATGATGTCGTTGAGGTAGACGTAGGCTGTCGTGATCTCGCCGTTGCAGCCTTCGGGCACGGTGGCGGGCGGGAAGTTGCAGGCCGTGCCATTGGCGTCGTAGACCGTGGCGAAGCCGCCGACGCCGGGCTGGAACAGGTAGCCAGGGAGGACGGGCGGCGCGCTGTCGTTGTAGCGGCGGACGCGGACGACGATGTTGGCGCCCGGGGGGCTGTGCTGGAACCGGAGATAGGGCGTCGCGGCGGCGTAGGTGGCGATGGACCATTGGACGGCGGGCGACCAGTCGCCGGACGGCCCGTATGGGTTGCCGCCCGTCTCATCGATCACGGCGACGCGCAGGGGGGCGCCTGAGCCGCGGACGTAGCCGTAGGCAGGGTCGCCCTGCGCGGCGATGCTGACGATACAGCCGGCGGCGGCGGTGAGGACAGCGATGCTGAGGGCGAGCAGGACGCCCGCCTTGCGGAGCGACGACACGGGCGCTGCCTGGCGGGGCAGTGTGCATGGGGGCGATCACGGGGGAGCCGCGCAAGCAGCTCTCGCCGATCAGAACGCCAGGGAGACGGCCGGGTTACAGGGGAGCGAGGGGGTGGCGGCGCGCCGCCGTCAAGGCTGGCGGGCGGGGCCGGCGGTGAGACCGGCGATGTAGCCCTGGATGTCGTTCGCCTTAGCGCTCGCGGCGGCGATGAAGAGCTTGACGCTGACGCGGGCGGGGGGCGCCCAGTGCAGCCGCTGGTAGATCGCCGGGAGGTCAACGGAGACGCGCTGCCAGCTCGCCGGGGGGATGTCGTAGACGTGGATGTGGTGGCCGCTCGGCAGGCTGTAGTCGAGGTCGCCGCGGCCGGTGGGCTGGAAAAGCAGCCAGAGGAGGCCGTTCGCGGAATCGCTGACCTCGACGCCGAAGGCGGTGAGGGGCCAGCCGCCATCAGCCATCTCGTACGGCGCATCGCTGAGCACACTGAACTGGATGGGCGCGGCGGGGAAGGGGATCTCCTGGATCAGCCCGGTGTGGGTCCAGCCGCCCTGGTCGGGGTGGCCAGCCTGAACGACGTGAAATCGCGCGGCGTGGACGCCGAAGACGTTGGCCTCGGTGATGCTCGTTTTGTCGTCGGCGCCGCGGTGGGCGTAGATCTGCCAGCCGGCGGGCGAGACCAGGCCGGTAGCGGGATCGCGCTGCGTCCACAGGTGCAGCCCGGGGTTGACGATCGCCAGGCCGGGCGCGGGCACGTCGATGGAGGGCGACATGGCGTAGACGATGCTGGTGGCGTCATTGACCTTGATGCGGAACGGCTGGCCATCGGGGGGCGCGGCCGTCGTGTCCGGCGCGCGGATGCGATAGGTCGCGGTCTCACCGGGTGCCAGCGTGGCGGGTCCGGAGATGACATCCCAGTAGTACGGATACGGGAGCCACGAGACCGAGAAGCGCGGGCGGATGGCGGCGCTCTCACGGTTGTGCACCTGCACGTCTGCCTCCGTCGTGGCGCCGATCTGCGAGGGGTCGGCGACGTAGTGGACGGTGACCGTAGCGTCCAATGCGCGGGCGTTGCCCCGGACGGCCGCAAAGACGAGGACAAGGGCGAGGAGCGCGAGGGCGGCGGGGACGGCGGCCACACGGAGCAGCGTCAGGTATCGTGCGCGCCGGCGCGCGGGGCGCCTGAAGATCGAGATAGGGGGTGCCGAGAATGCCGCGTCACGCATGCGCCGTCACACCATCCTGCCCGGCGCCGTCGCGCTGCTCTTCCTCCCACCAGGCGATGAGGCCGATGAGGAGCACCGGTGTCCAGTAGATGAAGTAGTTCTGGAGGCTGCGGTAGCCGAACCACATGATGACGGCGGGCGCCAGCCAGATGAGGTGGCGGAGTGTGCGGAAGTGCAGCCAGTAGGCGAGCAGCAGCACGCCCGAGACGCCGAAGGTGGCGAGGCTGTAGAAGCTCTTCGGGAGGTCGACGACGCCCGTCTGCGTGAGGAGCGAGATGCCGGAGCCGAAGGGCACCAGTTGGGCGTTGAACGGGAGCATGACGCCGCGATACCAGGCGCCGAAGTCCCAGGCCATGAACGGCAGGTTGAGCGCGAAAAAGCCAACGGCGGCGATAGCGGCGAAGCGGAGGGCCGCCGCCGCACGATCGCGCCATGGCTCCTGGTCGTGCGTCTCCCAGACCCAGATCATGAGGAAGGGCGCGAGCAGCCAGGGTTGCTGCTTGGTGCCGGCGGCGATGCCAAAGAGGAGCGCCGCCCACCCGAGGCGGCGCCCGTACAGGGCGATCGCCGTGCCCATCACGGGGAGCACCCAGATAAAGTCCATGACGCCGCCGCCGGTGAATTGCAGAAAGAGGTCAGGGTCGAGGGCGAGCGGAAGGACGATTAGCGGGCGCAGGGCCGACGGGGAGCGCCACCAGAGGAGGGCGAGGACGGCGATCTCGAAGGCGACGACGACCCAGCGGACGTCGTGGAGGCCGAAGAACAGCGGCGGCACGAGGACGAGCACGCTGCCAGCGGGCCACGACATCAGGTTCTGCAGCGGTGCCCCGTTGGTGGTACTGGTGAGGAACGTGCTGGGCAGCCGGAACCGCTCGACCGACGCTTTGATCAGTGCCGGGTCATCAACCGTGTAGGGGTTGTGTCCGGCGATCAGTTGCTCCGCCGCGACGTGCGAGAAGACGGCGTTGTCGGTCCCGTAGGCCGGGAACACGATGACGATGCGGACGTAGAACCAGATGAGCAGCACGGCGACGAGGGCGAGCGGGATCAGGAGGGCGGCGCGCCGCACGCGCTCCGTCGGCAGGACGGCGAGGGTGAGGGCGGCGAACGCAATGGCGTACTCCGCGAAGACCAGCCAGAGCACTTCGTGGTGGGCGGTGAGCTCGCCTTGCTGCCAGGTCTGGAGCGCCATCTCGAACGCGAAGACGCCGGTGGCGATGAAGCCGAGGCGGAGCACGAACTGGACCCAGCGCGCCTCGCGGCGCAACGCTGCCCGTTCCTGCGAGCGCTGCTCGACGAGGATCGGGAGGGGTTGATCGCGCAGTGGTACGGGCGATGCGATCGCAGCCATGGCGTCTCCCTACGCTGCCTGCTCGTCGGCGACGACGTCGGCGGGGGCGGGCTCAAGGCGGTGGGGCAGGGGCCGCGGCTGGGGCGCCTGCGCGACGGGGCGCGCGGGCGCATCGCCGGCCGCGGGGAAGGCGAAGCGCGAGGCGCCAGCGAAGTTCGTCATGAGGCCGCTGATGACGCCGAAGAAGCCGGCGACCATCGTGGCCGCGCCGAAGTGGACGGCGGCGGTGAAGACGGCGAGGTTCGCGGCGACGCCGAGCGCGCAGGCGACGTGGTAGCGCCCGGCCTCGACCAACGTGCGCAGCGGGCGGTGGCTGCGGCGGTCGCGCCAGGTGATGGAGCGGTTGAGCCAGAAGTTGGAGAGCACCGAGGCCTCGACGCCCGCGGCCCAGCCGGCGTGCGGCGCCGCGCCGAGGGCGCTCGTCGCGAGCCAGAGCACGCCGAGGTTGACGACCATGCCGGACGCCCCGACGAGCAGGAACTTCCAGACGCGCGCGACGTCGGGCACTTCGAGAAAGATGCGGGCGGTGTGTTGCAGGTACTGGGTGCCCTGTTTGAGCGTGGCCTTGCTCTCGCCGGCGTTGCGCGACTGGAAGCGGTAGGGCACCTCGACGAGCTGCGTCCAGTGGCCGCGCACGAGCACCTCGGTGAGCATCTTGTAGCCGACGGGGCGCAGCTCGACGCCTTCGATGACGTCGCGGCGGAGCAAGAAGAAGCCGCTGCCGGGATCGCTGGTGTGGCGGAGGCGCTCGTAGAAGAGCAGCTTCGACAGCCACTTGGAGCCGACGGAGATCAGGCGGCGCGTGACGCCGGGCAGACCCTCGGCGCTGCCACCCTTGCGGTAGCGGCTGGCGACGACGACGTCGGCGTCGCAGCGGCGCGCCTCGGCGAGCATTTCGGCGAGCTTCTCGGGGGGATGCTGGAGGTCGCCGTCGATGACGGAGACGTACTCACCGCGGGCAGCGCGGAGGCCGCGCACGATGGCGGTGGTGAGTCCGCCGCCCCGCTCCCACGCCTCGCGGTGGATGAGCTTGATGGGGATGTCGCGCTTCAGTCCCATGATGATGCGGGGCGTGTCGTCGGTGCTGTCATCGACGAAGATGATCTCGAAGTCTGAAGGCGACAGCGCGCCGATCAGGCGGTCGACGAGGGTGACGACGTTGTCCTGTTCGTTGAACGTCGGCACTACGACGGTGAGCAAGGGCGCCGTCGCCCGGGGGCGGAGCGCCGCCGGGAACGGGATCACGGGGTAACGATCGCCGCGCTGCGCTGTCCGCGCGCTCATGAGAGTCCCTTCTCTTTTTCTCTCGTCTCTTCTCTTCGCGGAAGGGAGGGACGAGCGCATCGCTCGTCCCTCTCCTCCGTCAGTTGTGCGCGTTTCGTCGGGACGACGGTTAGCGCTGGCGGGCGTGTCGCCGCGTCGCGACACCAGCGGCGGCGAGTGCCAGGCCTGTGCCGGCCAGGATGAAGAAGATCGCGTTGTTGCCGCGTGACTGGCTCGGGCCGGTGCCCGAGTTCGGCAGCGCGGCTGGGGCGCCGTTGACACCGAGCTGGCCGCCCGCCGGGTTCGTGCTCACAGGCGCGCTGGGCGGCTGGATGGGCGATGCCGGCGGTGCGACCGGCGGGTTCACCGGGCTGGCGATCGACGGCGTCGGCATCGGGTTCACGGGCACACTCTGCGCGCCGGCGGACATGGCGCCGACGCCGAGCGCCAGGGTAACGAGTCCCGCGGCGACCGCCACGAGCGTGATTCTGAACGTTGACTGCATCAGTCGACTCCTTGGTATTTCAGCTCTGCTGCCTGCCCTGAGGGACGTTGTGGCCTATTCCCCCTCTGACGATGATCGGCACGGTGGCCGCGATGTTTACCCCCGCCGGGTGAGATTCTTCAGACGGGCGCGGGGCGGGGCCGTGCGCGACCGCACCCGCACTATGCCCCGGTGAGGGGGCGCGGGGTATCGGCGGAGTCCCTCGCCCTATGGCACCGGCGGCCTTATTCCGCGACCCTTGCGCGCGCGTCTCACGACACGGTGACGGTGGCTGTCTGGGTCGCCGCCCCCTGCCACGAGAACCACGTCACGCCCTCGCGCACGAGGTCGTACACGAGGCAGTACGCCCCGGCCGACGACGGCGCGACGATGCTCACGCTCAAGCCGCTGACGCTGCCGCCCGCCGGCACGTCCGCGGGCAGGACGGTGCGGTTGCTGTCCCATACGGCGGTGCTCGTGCCGGGGCAGGCGCCGCTCTTCCAGTGGTAGGCGAAGCGCACGGGGTTGGCGCCGCCGCTGGCCCACGCCAGCGAGCCGCTGTTCGAGAACGAGACGCTGGCCGTGAGGGTGGCGCCAGCCGTTGCCGCCGTCGGGAGCGTGTTCGCGCCCCAGGTGACGCCATAGACCGGCGTCGCCACGGTCACCGTCGCGGTTTGCGTCGCGGCGCCCTGCCACGAGAACCACGTCACGCCCTCGCGCACGAGGTCGTACAGCAGGCAGTACGTCCCGGCCGACGACGGCGCGACAATACTCACGCTCAGGCCGCTGACGCTGCCGCCCGCCGGCACGTCCGCGGGCAGGGCGGTCCGGTTGCTGTCCCATACGGCGGTCGTCGTGCCGGGGCAGGCGCCGCTCTTCCAGTGGTAGCCGAAGCGCACCGGGTTGGCGCCGCCGCTCGCCCACGTCAGCGAGCCGCTGTTGGTGAGCGACACCGTAGCGCTGACCGTGGCACCGGGCGCTGCCGTCGACGATAGCGTGTTGGCGCCCCACGTCACGGCGTAGGCCGGCACGACGGTGACGGTTGCGCTCTGGGTGGCGGCGCCCTGCCACGAGAACCATGTCACGCCTTCGCGCACGAGGTCGTACACCAGGCAGTACGTCCCCACCGACGACGGGGCCTGCACGGTCGCGGCGAGGTTGGTCACGGCGCCGCCCGGCGCCACATCGGCGGCGAGGTTCGTGCGAAGACCGTCGTAGGCGTCGGTGCCCGCGCCGGGACAGGCGCCGCTCTTCCAGTGGTAGGCAAAATGCACGGGGTTCGCGCCGCCTGACGGCCACGCGAGCGAGCCGGTGTTCGTGAACGTCACGGAGACGGGCGCGCTGGCGCCGGGCGCGAGCGTGGAGGGCAGCGTGTTGGCACCCCAGCTCACGCCGTAGCCAGGCGAGCCCACGGTGATGGTCGCGGCCTGCACGGCCGCGCCCTGCCACGAGAACCAGGTGATGCCTTCCTGCACGAGGTCATAGACAAGGCAGTACGTGCCCGCTGTTGACGGGGCCTGCACCGTGGTCATGAGGTTCGTGACGGAGGCTCCCGGTGCGACATCCGCGGGCAGATCCGTACGCTGTCCGTCGAACGCCGAGGTGCTCGCGCCGGGGCAGGCGCCGGTCTTCCAGTGGAAGGAAAAGCGCACGGGGTTCGCGCCTCCCGCTGGCCACGCCCGCGAGCCGCTGTTGGTGAACGAGACGAGCGTCTGGGCGGTCGCGCCCCGCGCCATGGTGCTCGGCAGGGGGGTTGCGCCCCAGGTGACGCCGTAGGCGGGTGCGAGCGCGGCGGCGGCGTTGATGCGGCCCCAGCCGGTGTTGTTGTCGAAGCCGGGGGCGTCGACGTCGGTGGCGGTCGACTCGAGCGTGCTGACGATGGTGGCGTTGCTCGTCGTGCCGGCGGTGACCATCAGGGCGGCGACGCCGGCGACCTGCGGGGCGGCGAAGGAGGTGCCGGAGCCGAGGCCGTAGCCGCCGGTGTAGGCGGCGCACGTGCAGTCGGTGCTGGCGATGTTCTCGCCGGGCGCGGAGAGCGCGAGCTGGGGGCCGATGTTGGAGAACGACGAGCGGGCGCCGGCCTGGGTCAGCGAGGCGATCGCCATGACGTTCGGGAAGGCGGCCGGGTAGAGGACGGGGCCGCCGTTGTCATTGCCGGCCGCTGCCACGAGCACGACGCCGGCGTTCCAGGCGTTGTTGACGGAGGTTTGCATGCCCGGATCGGCGGTGGAGCCTCCGAAGCTCATGTTGATGACCTTGGCGCCGTGGGCGACGGCCCAATCGATGCCCTGGGCGGCGTGGAACATGTCGCCGTTGCCGGCGGCGTCGAGCACCTTCACGGGCATGATGCTACAGGTCCAGCAGATGCCGGCGATGCCGGTGCCGTTGTTCGCGCTGGCGGCGATGATGCCGGCGACGAAGGTGCCGTGGAAGTTGTCGTCCGCGGTGTTGGTGTTGTTGGCGATGAAGTTGTAGCCGGCGACCGTCCGGCCAGCGAGGTCAGGGTGGGTAGCGTCGACGCCGGTGTCGAGCACGGCGACGACGACGGCGGGGCTGCCGGTGGTCCGATCCCAGGCGGCCGGCATGCCGATTTGCGGAAGGTTCCACTGGTACGTCGCGTAGAGCGGGTCGGTGGGGGTAGTGGTGGCGACGCGCACCGTGGTGTTCGGCTCGGCGAACTGGACATCGGCCTCGGCGCGGAGGCGCGCGACGGCGGCATCGACGGGCTCGCCGGCGGCGGGATGCAGGAGCACGAGCCCGGAGGCGCCGGAGACGTCCTGGACGGCCGCGTTCGCACGGCCGATCGCGCCGGCCATGCGGGTCAGCGACGCGCCCGCCCGGAAGCGCACGATAATGTCGCCGGTGCGCTGAGACGCGTAGCCCACGGATTGCGCGGACGCCTGCGGTTGATGCACACCGGCTGCCATGAACAGCGCCACGGCGATTGCCGCCGCGGAGCAGCCGAGTCTGAACAGCATGACCCCTCCCCCCGACTTCACCGGGCCGCAGATGGCGTCTGCACCCCTCTTGATAAGTGTCGGCCTAGGGGAACCGGGCTTGAGCCGTACGGGGAGAGCCGTAGGGGTTTTACGGAGATTCTTTGATGGGCGAGGTGCAGGGGAATCAGGCCGCGCGCAGCTCGACGGGGATGGCGGGATGGCCGGTGAGGGAGGCGATACGCTCCTCGTAGACGCGGACGGCGGCCTCGGCGGGCCAGCGCTGACGCGTACTGGCGGCAAATTCAGCGCCGATGTAGTGGCGCTGGCGCGCGGGCAGGCCGAAGTACTGGTCCAGGGTGGAGCGGAAGCCGAAGCCGTCGCCCTTGCGCACGATGAAGGCGCTGCGTTCGTGCGCGAGCACGGGCGCGCCGTCGTCGCTCGCGAGGACGGGCGCGCCGGAAGCGGCGAGGGCGAGGCGGAGGAGGGCATCGGCGTCCGGGGCAGGGGTAGCGAGCTTCCACGGCACGAGGAAGGCATCGGCGTAGCGGGCGACGGCGGCGAGCAGGTCGTCGTGGAGCGGGGCGACGTGCAGCAGGAGCCGGGAGGCCTGCCCGAGCAGTGAGCGGACGGCGCTCGCGGAGCGCCGGTCGGGGACGCCAAAGACGAGGCAGACGACGGCGGCATCGAGCAGAGGGAGGACCGATTGGCGAAAGCTCTTCCATTCGCCGTCATCGCAGGTCCAGGGCAGCGCGATGACGGGGCGACCGGCCTCGGAGGTGGCGCAGGTGCGGCCGACGGCGGCGATAGCGCGCGCGGACGGCTCGATGGGGGCGAGGGCGACGAGCGGGAGCGGCGAGACCGGCACGCGTTGCGTGCGAAGGCGGAGGGCGGCTTCGCCGGAGGGGCCGAAGACGAAGGCGGCATCGAGGGCGTCGACGGCCTGGAACATGCGCTCGGCGTCACGGCCGGCGGCGCACAGGTCCTGGGGGCTGACGTCGACGGAGACGGGGACGCCGAGGCGGGGGCGGAGCCAGCGGCCGAGCGGCGCGAGGCGCGCATCGGTGAGGTGCAGGGCGACGCACTGGCCGCGGCTGGCGCGCTTGCGAAGGCGCCGCGCGGCGAGTGGCCAGGCAGCGTATCGGGCGTGCCCGGGCAGCCAGCGGGGCGCCAGCCGCGCGGGTTGGCAGGAGGCCGCGGCGACGGGGCCGCGGGCGGCGCCGAGCGTGCATACGCGGGCGGGTGGGTACTCTTCCGGCAGCCAGCGGCGATCCATGCGCGGAGCATCGCGCGCGTACGCGGGACGGGGCTATCAGGGGTCCCCCCACACATGGGCGCGACGACTCCTGAGAATCACGAACACACGTCGCGCGCGTGCTGCGGGCCGCCGATACTCACATTGAAGTCGGGAGGGCGCATGACACTCCAGGGGCCATCGCCGCATGCCCGGAGTCTGACGGGGTTGGCGGGGCTGAACCTGCCGCCGACGTTCATCAGCGACCACTGCCTGCGGACGCTCTTCTACCACGGCCCGCTGTCGCCGGTGGAGCTGGCGACGCACTGGCGCGTCGCGCAGGACATCGCGGCCGAGGTGGTGGAGGCGATGAAGGGTGGCGGGCTGGTGGAGGCGGACACCGGCCAGACGACGTTCGAGCGCCACGGGCGCGTGCGGCTGACGGCCCTCGGGCAGGCGCAGGCAGGGCATGCGCGTCAGCGGACGTGGTATTCGGGGGCGCTGCCCGTGTCACTGCGAGACTTCGCCGAGGCTGCGGGGACGACCGCCCGGGCGGCCGCGCGGCCGCAGATGCTGCGGGCGGCGCTGGGGCAGCTCTTCATCGACGAGGGGCAGGCGGACGAGCTGGGGCAGGCGGCATCGGGGAGCGACGTAGTCGTGGTGACCGGAGCGGCGGCGGACGAGCAGCCGGCCCTGGCGCAGGCGATCGGGGGCGCGCTGGATGGTGAGGTGTCGCTCCCGTACGCGATCTTCGCGGCGGGCGCGGTGCTGCGGGTCTTCGACCCCCAGCACCACCGAGCGCAGGGGCGCGACGCATCGGAGCATGACAACCTGGACGTGCTGCGGCAGCACACGGGCGAGACGTCACCGTGGATGACGGTGCGGCGGCCGGTGGTGACGCTCGCAGGTGGTGTGCGGGCTTCGGATGTGGTGCCGGCGTACGACGAAGATGCGCGGTTTTATCTGGCGCCACCGCCGCTGATCGCGTTCGGGGGGCTGCTTGCGGTGTGCGACGCAGACGCGGACGCGGGGCAACTGGCGGAGCTGGCGCGCCTGTGGCTCGTGCCGGGGAAGCAGGGCACGGGGGTGGTGCTGGTGCGCAGCGGCGAGCGCATCGAGGTGCCGTGGCGGGCGACGACGCTGCTCTTCGCGGCGGACGGCGACGCGCTCGGGGGTGCGGGTGCGGCGGTCGCGTATCGCGTCGACATCTCGGCGCTGGTGCCGGACGCCGTACACGGGGCGCTGGCGGCGCGGCTGGGGCCGGTGGCGCTTCCGGCGCGGATCATCGAGCAGCTCGCGGCGGCGCTCACGGGCGCGGGGGCGGCCAGGCGCGTGACGGCGGCGCGGGCGGCACGCTACCTGCTGGACCGCGCGGCGTACCAGCGGTCGACAGACGGCCTCGAAGGGGCGATCGGGCAGGCGGTGGCATTCGCGGAGGGGGCGGCACCGCTCGGTGCGCCGGCACGAGCTACACCGGCGGCGCGGCGCCTGAGGCGCGCGGCGTAGGGCGGCTGGCGGGGTTATTCGCTGCCAGGGGCGGGCCGGGAGACGCGGAAGTAATCCTGCACGATGGCGGCGGCGGCGGCGCGCGCGTAGGCGGAGGTGAGCTGGCGCTCCATGTCGGCTGCGTCGATCCAGACCTTCCGCTGGCCCATCGGGCGGTGGTAGACGCCCTCGACCTCGCGCACGGCGAGGCCGTCGGGGTCGAGCTCGTAGCGGATCGAGCGTCCCGAGGGGCGGATGCAGAACATGCCGCGGGGCTGGACGCCGCCGAGCTGGCATTCGATCAGACAGGCGACGCCCTGTTCCTGTGCGAAGTCGGCGACATCGCGAAACGCGGGCTCGATGACGGTCTGGATCATGCGGCGGAACGTCTGGGCGATGGGCGTGCGGACGCCGATGGCGCCGCGGCGAAGCTCGGATCGCTGCCGCGCGTGGACGATGCGGGCCTTCCAGTCCTCAGTCACCGCCGACCCCCACGATCCCATCATTCGCCTCTGCGCCGGCCGGCGCCCGGGGCGGTCATCGGCGTCACCATCACGCGCTCCGTTCGAAGGCGCGGCGATGGGGTGTGGCGGCGCGGGCGGCAGGCCAGCCATGGGTGAGCAGGTTGGAGATCTCGGCCGCATCGCGCGGGTAGCTGAGCATGCGGGCGCTCCAGCGGATGCCGTGCACGCGGGACTCGTCGAGCTTCGAGACGATACGGGCGGCAGCCAGGTCGAGGGCGGCTGCGTCCTGGTGGGGAAGGACGATGCCGACGCGCCCGGCGCCGACGGCGCCGCCGAGGTCGGTGCTGCGGATGACGGCCGGCACGAGCGCCATGGCCTCTTCGAGGGTGCGCTCGGTCGCGGGTTTGGTGGTCTCGCGTTCGAGCTCGAGGAGGAAGAGGCCGAAGGGAATGCCGTAGCGGGCAGCGCGGTTGGCCTCGTCGAGCACGCGCAGCCAGAAGTACCAGCCGACGTGGAGGCCGGTGTTGGGGTCGATGAGCACCCAGCGTTCGTCCATCACGTGTATTGTCGGCGGCGGCAGGGGATCCGTGCAGGCATAGGGGGGTCTTGGGCCTGCCCTTGCGCTCGCGGTTGCCTGTGTGGGAGTCTTCGTCTACGCTCACGGCGATGGCGTACGAACCGATCGTGGGGACTCCGCTGCGCTTCCCGGCGGGGCGCGTCGGGATCCGGCCCGGCGAGGAGCATCGGCTGGCGTACCAGCGGCTCTACCAGCACTACGAGAGCGTGCTGTCGGGGCTGCCGGTGCTGCGGGACCGGGACTTCGACGGGCGGGTCGTGAAGATGACGGAGGGGCAGTTGGCGGCGCTCAACGAGGCGCTTGCCGGACTCGAATCATCGGCCGGGCCGCCGCGGGGCGCGTTCGAGGCGCAGGAGCGGGCGCGGACGCGGTTGTTCAAGCGGTTGCAGTTTCTGTCCTGACCTGCGGACGGCGAGGCGGGAAGGAGGAACGCGATGGGCAAGAAAGACAAGGGCGGGCGCGAGGCGAAAAAGCCGAAGCAGAACAAGCCGAAGAAGTAGGCGCGCGCCCGGATCGGCATTATGTCGTGTTATGATGCCCGGAACAGAGGGTTCCTGCGCCGGCATCGATGGCTGCGCTACACTGCCGGGCAGGTGGGAGCAGGAGCCCCGCGGTCCGCCGGGAGCAGATCCGAGGGGGGACAGATCGATGGCGAGTTCGGTTCCGAGCCAGTTGCTGGCTGCCATCAAAGCGCGCAAGTTTACTACCGTCGCGAAGCTGTTCGCGCCGGACGTACAGTTCGAAGGCTGGAACCCGTCCGGGCGGTGGGTTGCCGAGGACCCGCTGACGGTGGGGCGCATCCTCGAAGTCTGGTTCACGCCGGGGGCGGTGCCATCCACGGTGGTGTGGAGTAACGAGACGACCGGGGCGCGCGGGGCGGCGACGCTCGAGTTCGAGATGCACTGGAAGGCGCCGCCGGACGACCTGCCGCGCGCGTTGCGGCAGGTGTATCTGATGACGATCAACAAGGCAGGCAAGATCGCGAGCGCGCGGGTGTACTGCGCGGGCCTGCACTCGGACTTCCCTGAGGTCGACCTGGAGAAGCAGCGGCGGCAGAAGGGGCTGGCGGCGGCGGTGCCGAAGACGGCCGGGGGCAAGGTCGCCGTGAAGGCGAGCTAACCCGCAGCTTCGTCGCGGAATCCTCTCTTCGGTCAGAAAGGTACGCATGCACAGCCGGGGGCGGCGCGCGCTCATGCGTTGGCGCGATCACCGGGCGGTCAGCGCCAAGCTGGCGTGCCCAGCCCGGGGGGGCGGCTGTGCGCCGGCGGCGGGCTCTAAGGTTGGCGCAGCCGCCGCCTGCACGTCCAGCGCACCACAACCCCACCCGCTCTCACAGGCTGCTGAAGAGCACGGCTCGCTGTGGGCAGACCGCCATCAGGTTGAGTCGTTGAATCTGGGCGAGGCCCTGCGAGGGCGGAGCTGAAGCTCCGCAGCTACTTCTTGAGCGCCTGCTACGCCGTCCCTGCGGCGCGCCTGCTGATGCGCTGGGTCAACTCATCGTCGACGAATGCCAGCGTCGGCGCGATCAGCGGGCGGAGCTGAAGCTCCGCAGCTACTTCTTGAGCACTTACTACGCCGTCCCTGCGGCGTCGTCAACACATGCCAGCGTCGGCGCGATCAGCGGGCGCCCTCGCGGTAGAGGGCGGTGAGGCGGTCGGAGGGCTCTTCGTCGAGCTCGTCGCGGAGGAGTTGCCGGAAGCGGCGGTAGTACCGTGCGGCAGTGGCCGGGTCGTTGAGGCCCAGGTGGCAGCGCATGATGCCGAAGGCGGCGGGGTCGCTGTAGGGGTCGATCGTCTCGAGCGCTTTGAACAGCATCTGCGCCTCCTCGAAGGCACCGGCATGGAGCTTGCTGGCGGCGAGCTCGTTGAGCGCCTCGACGTAGCGGTCTTCGAGCGCGCGGCGGAGGGGCTCGGCCCATTCGCTGTAGGTCGAGGCGAGGAAGGGGCCCTTGTAGAGGGCGACGGCCTCCTCCATGCGGGCCATGCGCACGGTGTCGTCGCGCGTGGTATCGGCTTCGGCCATGGCGCGCTGGAAGGCGGCAAGGTCGGAGTCGAAGGATCCGCGCGGGTTGAGGGTGTAGCTGCCATCGGGCTCGCGGACGACGCACTCGTGGAAGAGGGCGCGGCGGAGCCGGTAGAGGCTGGAGTGGAAGTTGCTGTTGCACTTCGACTCGGGCAGGTCCGGCCAGAGCGCGGTGAAGATCTCCTCCTTGCCGACGGACTCGCCCTTCGCGAGCAGGAAGAAGAACATCTCTTTGCTCTTCTCGCTGCGCCATTCGAGGTCAGACACCTGGCGCTCGCCGACGAGGACGCCGCCGCGGCCGAAGGCGAAGGCCTGGACCGCGGGCAGCATGTCGGGCGCGGGGGCGCGGGCGGACGCACCGCCGGCGCGGGCGGGCCGGCGGGCGTCAGCGCCGAGGTCGGTCAGAAAGCCCTCAGCGATGTGGCGGACGAGGGCGTACTCGACCATGGCGTGAGCGCGGGCCGCGTGGGGGCGCAGGAAGCGGCGGTAGCCGAGCTGGTCGCAGATGGCGGCGGCGCGCTCGACCTCCGCCATGGCCTTGCGGGGCTGGTGCGCGTCGAAGAGCGCGCGGGCGCGGAGGAAGACGGCGAGGGCCATGCTGTGGCGATCGTCAGCGGCTTCAAGGTGGCGCGTGGCGGCATCGAGGTGCTTGAGGGCCTGGTTCGGGTCGCCCTTCGCGAGGGCGAGCTGGGCGGCGGCGATGGCGTGCTGGGCGATGCGGTCGGGCGCGTCGGAAGGCTTCGGGGCGACGATTTTGAGGAGGCGCGCGGCCTCCTCGCCCTGGCCGAGGGCGAGGCGCGTCATTGCGTGGCCTTCGGTGATGGCGGCGACGAGGTAGGGCACCTGGAGCGCTTCGAGCATGGGCTGCAGCTCGGCGTAGGCGGTGAGGCTGTCCTCGGAGCGACCCATGTCGCGGTAGGTCTCGGCGATGCCGGCAAGAATCGACGCTTCGTAGGCGGACGCGCCGGCGCCGCGCACGAGGCGCAAGCCGCGGTCGTAGACCTGGAGCGCCTGTTCGTACTCGCCGAGCTCGTAGTAGAGCATGCCGGTGTTGTTGAGGGTGAGGCCGAGGTCGAAGGTGTTGCCGGCGCGCTCGAAGGCTGATTGGGCGCGTTGCAGGGAGGCGAGCGCGCGCAGCCGCTCGCCGCGCCGGGCGTAGCACTGGCCGAGCGATACGCAGGTGTTGCCGATGCCCTGCAGGTCACCGACCTGCTCGAGGACGTTGCGGGCCTCTTCGAGCTCGTCGGTCGCGGCATCGAAGTCGCCCATGATGGTGTGTGTGACGCCGATGTTGCGGAGGGCGTCGCCGGCGAGCTGGAGGTCGTCCTCGCCGGAGAACTCGATGAGGGTGCGGGCTTCGCCGAAGGTGGCGAGGGCTTCGGCGTAGTAGCCCTTGCGGCGCTGGGTCTCGCCGCGCACGAAGAGCGCCTGCACGAGGCCGTGGGTGTTGCCCTGCTCGCGGAGGGCGTGCACGGCGTCCTCGATGAGCCGCAGGGCCTCATCGAACTCCTGGAGCTTGTACGACGCGCGGGCGCGCCAGACGTGGAGGTTGGGGCGGCCGGCCTGGGACGCGGGCGGGAGCCGGTCGATCCAGTCGGCGAGCGCGCGCGCCTGGCCCTGCTGGATGAGGCGGGGGGCGATGGTCTCGACGAGCTCGGTCGCCTGATCCCAGGCTTCGAGGTCGAAGAGCAGCTCGGCGGCCTCGTTGAGGAGGCCGAAGCGCAGGAGGGCGTCGGAGGCGTCGCGGCCGGCGCGGGCATAGGCGTCGGGGTCGTCGGCGCGGAACTGCTGCATGAGCAGGGCGCGCAGGAGCATGTGGCAGCGGTACATGGGCGGGTCGTCGGCGTACTGGGAGACGAAGAGGACGCGCGCGGAGGCCTCCTTCAGCATGCGCTCGCTGTCGCGGCGGCCGGCGACGTGGTCGCAGAGGGCAGGGGTCCAGACGGGGAGGAGCGAGATCGAGCGGAGGAAGGCGCGGAGGTCGTCCGGGACGGCGCTCAGCGCTTCGCCGTGGACGTACTCCGCGAGGGAGAGGCCGACGTTGGCGCCGACCGGGCCGGCGGGCGCCTGGCCGCCGCTGCTGACGCCGAGGATGAGGGCGGCAGCCCAGCCCTCGCTGCGTTCATACAGCGCCTCGGCCTCGTCCTCGGAGACGGCGCGGCCAAGGGTGCCCATGAGCTCGCGGACCTCGCGCGCGGTGAAGGCGAGGTCTTCGGCGCCGACGGTGGTGACCTCACGCCGTGCGATGAGTCGCGAGAGCGAAGGCACGGGCGGGCGGGTGCGGGAGGTCATGATGATGTGCAGGTTTTCGGGTGCGCGCTCGAGGAGGAGGCTGAGGAGCGCCATGACGGGTTCGGACCCTTGCAGGACGTGCAGATCATCGAGCACGAGCACGGTGTAGTCATCCTGCGCGGCGATGGCGTTGATGATGACGGAACCGACGGTGCGGGGCTGCCAGAAGCGCTCATCGCCGAGCGGGAGGCCGATGCCCAAACGGGCGGCGATGGCATCGGCGAGGACGCGGGTGAACGACGGGAGGCCGGCATCCCAGTCGTCGAGGGAGAGCCAAACGGCGGCGAAGTCTGAGGTCTGGAGCCAGTCGACGACGAGGGTGGTCTTGCCGTAGCCGGCGGGGGCGGCGATGAGGGTGGCCTTGGCGCCGATGGCGGCATCGATGAGGGCGTTGAGGCGGGGGCGGCGGACGACGTCGGCGCGCCTGCGGGGCACGGCGAACTTCGAGGTGGCGCTGCCGGCTCCTGTTCCTGGTGCGGCGGCGGGATCTGACCTCTCCATCGAGGGGATTATACGGACTCGTGATCGCGATGTGTGGACTGTCGCGTAGGTGTCAGGCGGGGAGACGGCAGACGACAGACGACGGAGAGCAGAGCAGAGCAGAGCAGAGCAGAGCAGAGGGCAACCGGCGACAGGCTGGCCAGGTGCGGCTGATCCGCCGCTCGTGCCCGCTGTCGCGGGCGAGGAAGAAGGCCGCGGTTGCGGCCCTCTGTTGTGTGTCGTCTGTTATCTGTCTCCGGCCGTCAGGCAGAGACGTCTTTCACGTCTTCGACGTCGGCGACGAGGGCGTCGTCGTCGGCGCTCTGGCCGGAGCGGGTGAGGAGGAGGGGGCGCTTGCGGCTGCGGATGGTGTCGCCTGAAACGACGCACTTCTTGATGTCGGTGCGGGAGGGGATGTCGTACATCACTTCCATGAGGGTGTCTTCGAGCACGGTGCGCAGGCCGCGGGCGCCGGTCTTGTGGCGGATGGCTTCTTCGGCACAGGCCCTGAGGCCGTCCTCGGTGAAGGAGAGCTCGACGTTGTCGAGGCCGAAGAAGCGCTGGAACTGCTTGGCGAGCGCGTTCTTGGGTTCGGTGAGGATGCGGACGAGGGCGTCGGCGTCGAGCGATTCGAGGCTGACGACCATGGGCAGGCGGCCGACGAACTCGGGGATGAGGCCGTACTGGAGGAGGTCGTCGTGGGTGACGTGCTTGAGGAGCTCGTCGGTGCGCTTTTGGGCGTCCATGAGGCGGTACTCGGCGCCGAAGCCGAGGGAGCGCTTGTCGCGGCCGAGGCGCTTCTCGGTGACTTTGTCGAGGCCCTCGAAGGCGCCGCCGCAGACGAAGAGGATGTTGGCGGTGTTGATCTGGATGAAGTCCTGGTGGGGGTGCTTGCGTCCGCCCTGGGGGGGCACGTTGGCGGTGGTGCCCTCGATGATTTTGAGCAGTGCCTGCTGGACGCCCTCGCCGGAGACGTCGCGCGTGATGGAGGGGTTGTCGGACTTGCGGGCGATCTTGTCGATCTCGTCGATGTAGACGATGCCGCGCTCGGCGCGCTGGACATCGAAGTCAGCGGCCTGGATGAGGTGCAGGAGGATGTTCTCGACGTCCTCGCCGACGTAACCAGCCTCGGTGAGGGCGGTGGCGTCGGCGATGGTGAAGGGCACGTCGAGGATCTTGGCGAGGGTGCGGGCGAGCAGGGTCTTGCCGGAGCCGGTGGGGCCGAGGAGCAGGATGTTGCTCTTTTCGAGCTCGACGTCCGGGTTGCTGGCGCTGCTGGCGTTGATGCGCTTGTAGTGGTTGTAGACGGCGACGGAGAGGACCTTCTTGGCCTGCTCCTGGCCGACGACGTACTCGCTGAGGTGGTCGAAGATCTGCTTGGGGGGCGGTGTGCGCTGGCCGGAGACCTTGGTCTTCGCCGGCCCGGCCGATTCTTCGTCGATGATCTCGCGGCACAGCTCGACGCACTCGTCGCAGATGTAGACGGCCCCGGGACCGGCGATCAGGCGCTTGACCTGATCCTGGTTCTTGCCGCAGAAGGAGCAGTGGTACTGGACGCGGGTGGTGCGACTGTTAGCCATGCGTTGGTCTGTCCCCAGGCGGGCGGCACCCGGCCGTCCGCTCGCTACTCGGCCTGCCGATTGTACGCCACCCGCCAGCCTTTGTCAGCTTGACCTGGCGGAGAAGGTCGCGATCCCGGTGCGTCCCCACAGGCTTTTCGGGAATCTACGGTCCCTTCTGAAGCCCTAAACGGGGGGCGCGGCCGGATATAACCGACGCGGAGCTGCTTACCCTTCCCGGCGGCTGAGGATCTCGTCGACCATGCCGTACTCTTTGGCCTGCTCGGGGTTCATGTAGAAGTCGCGGTCGAAGTCCTTGCGGATGCGCTCGTCGGTCTGGCCGGTGTGCTTGACGAGGATGCCGCGGATGATGTCGTTTTCGCGCAGGATCTCGCGTGCCTGGATCTCGATGTCGGCGGCCTGACCGCGGGCGCCACCGAGGGCCTGGTGCATGTGGATGGTGGAATTGGGCATGCAGTAGCGCTTGCCGGGTGCGCCGGAGCAGAGCAAGACGGTGCCCATGCTGGCGGTCATGCCGACGGCGTAGGTGGCGATCTTGGCGTGCGCGAGCTGCATGGTGTCGTAGATCGCGAGGCCGGCGGTGATCTGGCCGCCGGGCGAGTGGATGTAGAGGTTGATGTCCTTCTCGGGGTCCTCGCGGTCGAGGTAGAGGAGCTGCGCGATGATCAGGTTGGCGATCTGGTCATCGATCGGGGTGCCGAGGAAGATGATGCGCTCCCGGAGGAGGAGCGAGTAGATGTCGAACGCCCGCTCGCCGCGCGGGCTGGTCTCGATAACCGATGGGATGATCACGTTGTGCGCCCTTTCGCCAGGTCCGTCCCGGAAGTCCATCGTTGTTGCTCCGTCCTTGGTGCGACGCTCAGGCGTCGGTGTCTGGGTCTGCTTGCGCCGCGGCGGCCGGCGGCCTGGTGCGTTTCGGCCGCGGCTTCTTTTGCTGAGGTTGCTCGTGCTCAGCGGGCGCCGCCGCGCTCCCTTCATCCTGCGTCGCGATCTCGACGAGGCGGGCGAGGGTCTTCTCGGTGAGCAGTCTACGGCGGATGGTGTCGCGTCCGCTGTCGCTGCTGAAGAGTTGCCGCATCTGCGGCGCCTGCGCGCCGGCTGATGCGGTCATGCGGTCGATCTCCTCATCGACCTCCTGGTCGCTCACCTGGATGTGTTCGGCCTCCGAGACCTCGGTCAGTATCAGTGAACGCCGCAATCGCATGTCGGCGATGGGACGGAACTCTTCGCGCACCTGCTCCTCGGTCTTGCCGAGGGAGGCGAGGTAGGCCTCGAGCCCACGCCCTTCCTCGATGTGGCCGGCCTGCTCGTGGAGCATGCGGTCGATCTCGGACGCGAGCATGACGGGCGGGTACTCGATGGTGGCGCGGTCGACGAGGTTGGCGAGGATCTCCTCGTGGTAGCGGCGGGCGCGCTGGCCTTCTTCGTATGTCTGGATGTCGGCGCGGACGCGGTCGCGGAGGGCGTCGATGGTAGGGTAGCCATCGCCGACCTGCTTCGCGAAGTCGTCATCGAGCGGCGGCAGGACTTCTTCCTTGGTCTCTTTGATGGCGACGGCGAAGCGCGCCTGCTTGCCGGCGAACTTCTCGCTCGTTACCTCCTCGGGCACGGGCAGGTCGAAGGTGATCGTGTCCGCCTTGTGGTGGCCGAGGAGCGCCTCTTCGAAGCCGGGGAAGAGGACGTCGCGGTCTTCGGCGAGCTGGATCTGGACGTCCTGCTCGTCGACGAGCGGCTCGCCTTCGACGTCCGCCTTGACGTCCATGGTGAGCACGTCGTGCCAGCGCAACTCGCGGTCCATGGGCTCGAGTGTGGAGGCGCGGTGGCGCAGGGTCTCGATCGTCTCGTCCACACGGCTCTCCTCGACGGTGACGGGCTGCGTCGTGACGCGCACGGCGGTGTAGGCGCCGAGGTCGACGGTGGGGCGCACAGGGATGGTCGCCTTGACGACGAGCGGGTCGGTGGTCTCGATGACGAGGCGCGGGCGGGCGATGGGGTCGATGCTCTGGTCGGCCTCGACGGCCTCGCGGTAGACGAGGGGGACGAGGGCATCGAGCGCCTCGTCGAGGACGCGGTCCTCGCCGAGGTAGCGGAGGATCATGGCGGGCGGCGCCTTGCCGGGGCGGAAGCCGGGCACCTTAGCGCGCGGGGCGAGCTTGCGGAGCGCCTTGCCGCGCGCCTCTTCGAGGCGCTCGGGCTCGACCTCGATGGTCATCAAGACCTGCGATTCGGGGATCTTCTCAGTCGAAACCTTCAAGCTGGTGGTCCACCTCTCGCTGGACTGGGACAGGCGCCGGACAACAGGGCGGCCGCCAGCGGCGACCGCGAGAAGGAGCGTGTCCGGTGGGAATCCGTCGTCTCGAAGTATAGCGTACGGGGCGCAGGGCGCAGGGCG
>JADEYI010001269.1_pt1 | contig 20421 bp, 25 predicted proteins | sample 8542331 | NCBI WGS metagenome assembly JADEYI01 (sample SAMN16510988, study PRJNA670497) | mine drainage metagenome | isolation source: biofilm near Copperflume 1 | place: Germany: Marsberg coppermine Kilianstollen | collected 2018-02
CCCTGCGCTGGGCGCTTCGACTGACTTCTGGTTCCCTGACTCATCGCAGACAACATGAAGGCCGCCATGCTGCATGTTCTTCCAAAGAGACCACTAGTAGAGTACTCATTCAACGACTAGTCATGAGTGTTGGGCGAGTGGACGGCAGCTTGGCATGCAGGTGGCCAGCCGTGCCCATACATGAACAATGAAAGTTTCACTCTGCGCTTATGAGTTTGTGTACTTTCTAATAAGGATCTTGCCAAAACATTTTAAGTTGCGGCATCATGGAGCTGATCTGAACATGTCACGTGGTTCCTTCCTGCTTGCACGTGATGTTGTTCTTCATAAGGCTCTAAATTTCCAATAAAATACAAATATAAAGCAGCAGATCCAAGAAAAATCTGTTTTCTTGTCATGCTAAGAGGTCCGTTGCTTGCGCTCCGTGCAACACACATGTCCGCTGGGAATCCTGGGCAAGTGGCCACAGCTCTGAAGAGCGTTCTCGAAAGGGTAGATAGCGCTGCACAGCGATCCGGAAGGAATTCTCAGGTAGAAGGAGGGTCTAATTACTTGCAAACAGTGTCTCCCCGTTTCCTGGCACAGACTTCGGCAAAACACATCGGCATGCTCGAAGCGTGCAGTACTTGGCCATGCTCCTGCGCTCTGTTGCAATATCTTGACATGAAAACCCATCAGTATGTGATTTGTTCTTGATTGAATCCCAAATTGATGACTTTCTTGACAACCAATCTCTGTTTGTGTACAGCCGAGATTAGTGGCCATCAGCAAAACAAAGCCTGTGGAAGCGATACAGGAGGCGTACGATTCTGGCCACAGGATATTCGGGGAGAATTATGTTCAGGTGATGCAGTGGCTTGTGACACGCTTGATAATCTGGGCACAGTCCAATGTCCAGTTGGTGAGGACACAGGTAAACGATCTACCTGACAACCCCACACTTTTCCGCAGGAAATTGTGGACAAGGCTCCAAAGCTTCCAGATGACATCAGGTGGCATTTTGTAGGGCACTTACAGTCGAACAAAGCCAAGACATTGCTAGGTGAGCATCTCCTGGGGCCCTATAAAAAACAGCAGGCGCTAGTATTTTAGGGATCCTTGTAAAATTTGCTTCATCCATGTGCTGACATTATCCATGTGCAGACGGAGTGCCCAATCTTGCACTGCTTGAGACTGTGGACACAGAAAAGGTTTGTGAAGTTTCCAAGATCCATGCCTGCTTCTGTGGGCATGGCTTCTCACCCGAATTGACAGAAGATAATGATGTTCTTATATGCATCTTTTTGTATGAGCTGCAGACGTTTTTCCCAAAATGTATGCTGTCTCTCAAGTCATTGAATTTGTCATATTGCAGCTGGCAAACAAGCTGGACAGCACACTACAGCAGCTGGGGCGGGCGCCCCTGCCGGTGTTAGTGCAGGTGGGTTAATGCCGGCCCAAAACCAGCTGATGTGTCACAATAAACATGATATGCATGCCATGCAACGATCCTGATCTCGTAGTCCCGAAAGCCTTGCAAATTCTTCTTTTTGAACGGGCGTAGAGTATGGTCCGCCCCGTCTGCAGCTTGAATGAGGCTTTGTGCATCAGCCTCCCCATATGCAGATGCCATATTGGAAGGCGCTGCATCCGCTGCTTGAAGGAAGGTTTTACGCACCAAAGCGGAAATGAGCTCTAGGGGCCCATGCTCTCAGCGCAGGAGACTGCACCAGAGATTCCATCGCCCCTTTGTCTCCTCCCAAGGAGGGAAGGGCTTGCTTGGTGGCGTTTCATGCGCTGTATCTCCTGCGGTGTAAACAATGAGCATTACGCCCACGCTTAAATTGGCTCTTGCTTGGGTCTGGCAAATGCAACAAGTTTTAGGAAATCTGCAGCCTTCTGTCAAGTGCAGCTCGTCTGCAGGCGCATTCATGTCTTGCCTGAAAAGCTTGTAATAAAATAGGATCTTGTGCTGCGAAGGTGAACACAAGTGGGGAGGAGAGCAAGTATGGAGTGGAGCCGAGCGAGTGCACGGCGCTGGCGAGGCACATAAGCGACAGGTGCAGCCACCTGCGATTCGCCGGGCTGATGACCATTGGCCAGCCCGACTACTCCTCGCGCCCCGAGAATTTCCAGGTGCGCGCTGCACACCACGCCAGATCAGGCTCCTAGCTTTCAACTCGAAATCCCAATCACGAAGAGCCCCTGTAGCGCAGCGCCGTCAATGGCGCATATCACTGCACTGTTTCTGGCTCTTCTTCGCATGTGGCACAGCGTCCTACCTAGGCGCAGCACTGCATGCGAGATCAGGTTTCCGTGGCAGAGCGTTCACTTCTGGCCCAAATGCTCGTGCATGATCAGGCTAACAGTGCTCTGGAGGGGGTATTCTAGGCAGACTGTGTTGCCCGGCGCACAAGAAAAAGCTCCAGAGCTTGGAGGTCAGTGTCATGTTCTGGCGTTGCGGTTGGAGGCTTTCGGTGATGCCAGTTGCCATTGAATCTGGCACAGCTGCATCTGAGCAATTTGCAGTGCCTGGGACGCCAAACTCTCCGTCCTGATCTTAAGGTCACTTGATTTCTTATAATTGTGCTGCACCTTGTCACAGCTGCAGCCTGAAACTGCGGCGTCCCCGGTAAGATAAACTCTATCGGGGAGTTTGACGATACAGGAGCTGCAAGGGGGAGCGTTAAAGCAGTGTTCTCCCTGGTAGTCCATCTAGCTTGTGTGGCCGCGCGCAGTGTTTGGAGGCGTGCAGAGATGAGGTCTGCAAGGAGCTGGGCCTATCTCCTGCTGATGTGGAGCTCAGCATGGGCATGTCTGGCGACTTTGAGCAAGCGGTGAGTCACGCTCCTCCATGCACTGTGAGACTTTGAGACGTTGTTAGTGTTTGCATGCAATCCCCTGAATCATCAACGCCAGCTCAGTGCTGATGTAAGCGCTCTTGGCAGCTCAGCATGGCGTGATGTGCATGCTGCGCATGCTGCGAACGGCGCTGCCATGCTGGCAGGGAACGTTCTCTCGGAAGGGGCTTCTGTGACGGTGAACAAGTATATATATTTGCGCAGTCACCATAGTGTCGAAATTTTGCTGCTTAAATTCATCATCCTCTGGCACAGTCCTTGAGACTACCAGCAAAATAGGGATAAGAAGCACAGGAAGCGCTCTGCCTTGGATTTTGCACTCGCCAGTACTATAGTGCAGCTTTGCGGCTCTCTCTCAGAGATTGTCTGGCTGGGCGCAGATTGAGATGGGCAGCACTAATGTGAGGGTTGGGTCCACCATCTTTGGAGCGAGGGACTACTCCAAGAAGCAATGACAATGCCCAAAATTTGTATTGACATGAATCATTACTTGTTGGACGGCACTGTCGTTGTTGCTCATCTTTACATTGTGGAAAGGCAAGAGAAAACTTCCATTAAGTGATCGATCAGGTTGCACCAGTGAGTCAGTGGCAGTGACATCTCAAACAGACTGGATCCATCCGGAGCTTTAACAAGGTGGCATCAATGTTTAAATATTCTCAGTCAGATTCACCTATGTGAGCTTGTAAGAACGTTGTAAAGCTCATGGGCTATTCCTCGATCATTATGATCATTTAAACACAGCCCTTACAAGTATTATTTGATCACGTAAAAGGCTCACTCGGCTGTGCCAGGCTGGGGCAGGCAGAGCGGGCGGCCGGCGCCGGTGGCAGATGCTTGCGTACACAGCATTGACTGTAACATCCATTTCGTGGTGGGTGCACCTTGCATGAAAGAGCAAACAAGCTTCCGTGCAAAAGGAAAAAATGGCAAAAAGGAAAGTTTCGGAGAGAGGTTTCGATCCTCTGACCTGTGGGTTATGGGCCCACCACTCTTCCACTGAGCTACTCCGAATGTCTCAGTGTGAAGACTGCGCATCCAATTTTACTTGGACGGTCGATGCACATTGTGAATTTCTGTGGCTACTGTAGCCGTCACCCACTGGCGAACACGTTCTCGGAACATTTCTCTATGCAAAAGTTTTGCACAAATTTCGAAAGACATTTTCCATCTGCGACGGTTGTTACTGATTTACCTACGCAAGCATTTTCCCAGATCTTGGCAAGGTCCTTCAAGCACCAATAACCAGAAGGTGGCACATCTGCAACGGTGATATGCCAGGACGCGTCGCTCCATTAGCTCCAGTACACATACGAACTCTTTGTTGTATACGTTACTGGTAATTGAAAATAGCAAGGGGGCTGGACTGCTGCATCTTTCTGTTGAAGCTGATGGAAGCCAACATCAGATTGCGTCGAGCCCTCACCACAACATCAATCTGCTGCAAGTTTAGTCCAGGCATCTTATGCCTGCCGCTCTGCATATCTAGCGTGAGCCTGGGCCTGGCGTTAGTCTCAGATCAGCACGATTGCAGCTCCAGTCTCTAGCTGATCTGAAGGACCCAAATCTTCAAGCACTTAGTAGCTGTTGAAGACGGCAGTTTTCCAAGTGCACTCGATCACAATTGCAGTATGATGCAGTGCAGATTTGAAGCTATCACACGAACATTCTGGCATTGGTGCCTAGCTGGCATGCAAGGCCAAAACTGGCTGAGTCAGTCCCCAAGATGTGGTGTCTGGTTCTCAAAAGGTCCCCACAATTCTAGCGAATGCCTCCTACTCATACTCTGACGCTTGGGGCAGCTCGCATTATGGAAGGCGCTATGTGACCTGGTATATTCTGGCCATGAAAGTGCTGCATGAATCTGGTCTCAAAGTGCCAACTACAATCAAACTCCACCGTCACAGTACAGATTACTGCCAGTGGATAAGAGCCGCTCTTACAGCCGTACAGCTGCTGAGCAGCTACTCACTCGTCCTCTCCCCTTATGCAGTGGACTGTGTCTTCAGTTTGCCGCAGGGTCTGCATCAGCTCGGGCAGCTGCACCTGACAACGGTGCAGCAGGCTGATCCCACCGTGCACCAGCTGCCAGGTGTCAATTCTCTAGGTCTTGACCCGGGAAGCCAATGCCTTTGCGCGGCGCTCCGATAAGATTGAATATTACGGAAGCCACGATGCCCATAATGATTGGCACCGCGAGGGCAATGTTGGGAGGTAGGCGAGCGCCAAAGAAGCAGGTGCTCACCGGTGGCGTCAGCATGGACAAAGTGAGAAAGGTCAGGACCGAGATCGACGCATGAGCCCAGTCGACCCCAGTCCTCTTGTACTTGAAATCCCACGGGGACGGTGGCTGTTGGATGTTGTCATCGCCAGCAGCAGCTATTGGGCGTGCAACCAGCAGTGCATCCTGGTGCTGTCCATTGCGATTTGGAGCTTGCTCTTCATCTCTTACGGGTTGTTCCCCAGGAGGATAGCCGTACTCCTGACGAACGCCTGCCCACCACAGTCCCTTTCGGGTGACAATGCCGTAGCGAATCCTGCCTCCTGCATCAGTGATGCTGTCGGTGAAGGACATCAGGAAGCAGCACGCCGCCATGATGCCCAGAAACACTCCAGTGAGGACCTGCCATGCACAACAAGGCAGCCAGGATGTCATGATCACTCAGGATGAGCAGCAAGATGCAGAGCTTGGCATCAACATCATTCAATAAAGCAGGCCTGTGATGATGATTGTCAGGCTGCAATCGTGAGCATACTCTGCAAACTCCAACGCAATGAGAAGCAACTTTGTACTGTTGCAAAGTGCTGAGCAGGTGGGGCACCGTGACGCACGTATTGCATGATGCCGCAAGTGCCGTTCTTGTCAGGCACCAAAGTTGTCAGAGGCGCCAATAATTGGAATGTGAGGAATGTGCCAGTGGGCATGAAGTAAGCGAGCTTCGTCCATGGGTCTGAGGACATTTCTGGCCGCTGCCAAAGGGCCAAGGCTTTTAGAGTGTCCAGTAGGGTACCTATGGCTGCTCCTGCACCCCAACACCATGCGGCATCCGCTCAAAAACCCAGCCTTCGATTTTCTTTGTCTTCTCTGTTCCTTAATCGTGCAGTATATTTGAGATCAATATTCGGAGATTTCCAGCTAGCCACCAGCGTAACCAACATACGCTGAACCCCGTATTTGAAGGTTGATGAAGTCTTTGCGTACAATTGCTGGCAACACTCGATGCAATCTGGAACTAAATTCTTGGTATTCAACGTCAGGCACTGATCTTTCTGGATACCCCGTACAAAGGTTACCTGAGATCTGATCGACAACTTGGAGTGGTTTGTCAAAGTTTTGAGTGCAAACCAGTCGATATTTGCGAAATACACACTTGTACCGAATCACAAAAACAAAAGGGATCGGCAATTTTACTTTTCGAATAGGTTCGAACCGATCAAGGCATCAACGTCATTCAGATAGACCCCAAGGCACTCTAGAAAAGGACAACGCCTTTCGATTGCACTGCTTGCCCGTCAGTCGTGTCACAAATGCCACAAACGGAATCCAACTCCTCTGCTGTTCATATTTAGAGGACGAGATTCGAAATTTGTACATCGAACTTCTGACAAGTGTTTCTTTGTTTCGTTTGTACCCGCTCCCTTCGAAAATTGCTTTGAGAAGATCTGTTGACAGGTGTGCCCTTTATGTTGTGACATACATTCCCATTGTGTTAGATCATTCCCAGGGGTCATCTGATCAACTTTGCAGTCTATCTTTGCCCTTTCTTCTGGATTCAAAACGAGCATTGTAACAGAGTTCGCACTTGTGAAGAGGTTCTCTGTTCTGACTGCAGGGAGAGAAAGAGCAGCTATGCTGAGAACATCAATACCGCTGGTCAGGACCTTGTACAGCGCCCTGCCCTTGGAGCAGGCTGCTTTGCAGAATCTGTCAGCAAAGCTTGAGCCTTGCGCTTGCTCAAATCGCTATCAGAGCACCAGCAGTGCAGCAACTGGTTCTGCTGATGTCCAGAGAAAAGCCGCGGTGAGCATGTCAAATTTGTGTCGTTTGAATTGCAGGGCGTGAAGCTCTATTGCTGCTTGAATTTTGTTTCATCTCTGCACTGTGGACCAGTGAGGCTCTATTGTTCTGCTTGTCAGCCACTCTTTATGGTAACCCATGGCAGAGTCTTTTGTCCACCCCTTTGTGGAAAGACACTGCCCTTGGAAAGTGGCGAACACGAGATTTTTACCACTTAAAAGCATTGGGTCACAAATCTGGCAAGAAACTTTCCCCAGGCAGCTCTGGGCTGTGTGCCGCTGGCAAATCCACCAAAGGTCCAATTTATATTGGCAGCTTCCACTACACATTGTATGCAGACACACTGCCTTCTTCGGCAGTCACAGCGCCATAAATCATATCAATGCAGCCGAAATCAGCCCTGCTTTTTGTGCGCACAGGTGAACCGGCTGCTGTACAGAAGCAAGCAGCGGGGCTTCCTTGAGATGGATCTGCTGGTGGGCCTGTGGGCAGAGAGGAACCTGCCCAGCATGGATGACTCACAGCTGGCAGCCATGGAGACCGTTCTTGACCAGGAGAATCCTGACCTCTTCAAGTGGCTCACTGGGCAGGAGGAGGCTCCCCAAACCATGCAGGCCAACCCAGCATTTGTGGTGAGCACCTGTCGGGACACTCTGTGCGGGAAACTGTTTCCATCATCTTGGAAGGGATGTCTGAATTTCTTGCTGTGCCAGCTAGGGAGGCTTGACGCAGAGGGTCATGTTGGTGCTGCCATCAGAAATTGGCAGCCCTCAACCAGCAATTTTTGCTGATTCTTGCAGTGTCAAGCATCCAACCTATCATGTCTGAGGCGTGGTGCTCTTCGAGCGCATGTCTTTGTCATGGCAGGCCACCTTCATCAGTCCGGCCATGATCCTCAACCAAACCTGGCAGGGGCTTTGAATGTATCTGGGATGGCCAGTAGCTGAAGGGCTCCACGATTGAAGTGGCTCACAGGAGCCGCATGCGATGCGCAGGATATGAAACGGAATGTAGAGGAGCGCCTAGCGGCCCACAGGGACAACGCGGCAATGTCACAGCCGGGCAAGGACTGGGTGCGCGGCTGGGACGACTGGAACAGGTAGAATTTGACTTCTCCTATCTGTTGTAGCCTGCTCTGAATGCGGCCACACTCCTAAAACCTTGGAAAATCAAATTTCCGGTCGTTCGCTCAGTGTTTCCCAATTTCCCAAACAGGACACCCCTTGTTGTGGATGGAGTGAACTGTGCAAGTGATGGATAAAAGGAGGTTATGCACAAAGTCCGAGATCTGACATTTACTTGTCATCTGCACTTTTGCTTGCATGTCTGCCTCACAGGCTCAAGTAGGAATGCGTTCTGCATACTATACTCTGCTTATGACTCAGGCAGGCTCATTTGATTATGCAGTTCTCCGGGGCCCAATGCAATGGCCGCCCCCGAGCGCAAGGAGTGAGTATCTGGCTGCGCTGGCAGCTTGCACGGATCCTGCAAATAGCCGGTAAGACCCCCTTCCGCTGCGGCCTGCATCTTCTGACTACCCTCCGAACTCAGTGAGCAGAGGACTTAATCATGGCTTATGTTGTGGCGGGTCTTGCATTTGCAGTTTGTTGTATTCCTCTGGTCTTTAGTAGCCAGATGACTCACTGTTTGTGAGGGGATAGGAGTCATTGAGACGCGGCGAGGCCTGTTCAAAATTTCAGTTGGGACTCACAGCAGGGAATTTTGGCAATGTGATTATTGCTTTCGTCTCTCTCGAGTCAGGGAATTCTGGCAATCAGTTTTGTTACTTTTGCCAGTGGTGTTGAGATGGACTGTTGAGCTGTGTTTCATTCTGATTGCCATTCGAGGCAGATTTGTTGGGCCATACCAGGCCATTTCCATACTGTTATTTGCAGCTAGAGAACTTGGAGGCAATTTTGGCACATTGTCATGTCTGCTTTCTGTGGCTTACAGATCAGCGCTGCACGGATGACTCTTCACTGCCTGACTGGACCTCCAATAAGAAAATATCGTGCCAAAAATGGCGTAAGCAGCTGATTTCAATGGCGTTTAGGTGTACTATAGTGGTCTTAAACCAACCATCAAATTTTTCAATACCATTAGACGTTGGTGTATGTAGGTGTAGGTCTTCTGTGTTCTTGCCTCAGCAGGAATCCTGTATTTATCACAAGGTTCATCAGATTTGATGAATGTCCAATGAATATGCGGATGCGGCTCATGTGCAGAGCACACGATATTGACGGGCATTGAGAAAGATCTTTTCATTGCAATTCTTCTTTGACTTTGGTTGGGAAGGATCGCTATGGTGGTGGCACCCATATCTTGTGAAGCTCCTCTGTGGACATCTTATGGCTTTCGCGCTTGTACAAGTATGATGCATTTATGTAACAATTTATAAAGACGCAAGGCAGCACTGTCACGCATGGCTTGCCCCACGTGGACACGCATTGCGATGCAAAAGACTTCACCATGGAATGCTAGCACTAGCTTTACAACATTAGTATGGGACACAGAGACAGGCTGCTTGAGATGAGGTCTGACATGCTGCGAGTCTCTTGAAACCTGCTACAGACCGTCTGAGCTCCAGAGCAAGACCAAGATTATTCCCCTGACAAGGAAAGTCAGACCCTGCTGCTATTGCATGAGCAGCAGGTCGCACCCTGGGCATCACAATCAACTGAAGAGACACAGAATTGGGTCAACTCCAAGCTAGCAGCACATCATAAAATTCTTACAGGAATCACTTCATCCACTAAATGACCGACAAAATCCAGTGCCTGTGAGGCATGGTGTCAGGCTGTGTCTTGTGCAGCAAAGCTCTGCCTTGCTGCCAGCAGTGAAAATAGAATGTTTGGGACTTGTGCACCTCCAATCGATGCCTAAATCCCAGTCGCTCACTAGGAGAGACCCACCCCACTGACACACCCCTCTGACACACCAAACCAAACAAATCTTTTTGTTTCTTGTTCTCCAGATCACACGAGAGTCTCCGGCATGCCATAAAAGCCGCGCAGACCACTAGCCGTCATGTCCTGTGACATGATGGGAAGAATACACCTCGTGCACTAATGGCGACCCAGCAATGCACTGAAATGACCAGTTGATTGTGGGTTGTTACAAACAAATGGCCGCTCTAGATGTTTCTTAATGTGAGCAGCCCTTGTGGGGTACCAGAGATGAGACTATTCCCTCTTTGGGTGGCCATTTTTTATCCTGCGCATAGAAATGCTGACATCTCATCAGCCCCTATTGGGCTGGCAGGAATGCAGCAATTTCCCCTCTCTGTGCGGTGATTTCTGATCCGCGCAGATTCAGACATTGTTTTCGTTGCCAGGGGCCTGAGCATCTGCTGCTGGAATGTGCGACCGCGCTGTTGCCAATAACTCCTCCAGCTTGCCTGGCACCTTCACCCTGCACATGCACAGGTGATCTGGTGTCAGGCAGTGAATCTGCATATGCATGTGTGATGCCGTATGCAGCATGCCAAAGTGATGTGTCTCGATTTCGATCACGGTGTTCCAAACAGCACATTCTGAAGCTGCTCTGGCTTCACAGCATGCACAACTAGTGGCAATTAGGCATACAGCAATACGAGAAGGCATACACAAATGCGCTCACGGACATTTCCAGTGTGAGTGTTGAGCCATTGAATAGACACATCAGCATGGTTCAGTGTCGGAACCCAGAGCCCGATCAAATACTAGTGTCTGTGCCGTCTGCTGGCGGCAACAAGAGGCCAAAAGGAAATGATCAAATCTTCCGCGCACCGGAAAGCAAATGTACCAAGGTGGCCGCTTGCTGTTCCCTCTCCCTCCTTGCCTTTTTCGTCCTTCTTTGCAGGTGTGGCATCTGGATTCGCTGCGGCATTCACGCAGGCAAATGTAGTGCCCTGTGTGAAAAGAGTACAATTGATACGCGAAGCTCGCAAGGTGCGGTATTTGCCATGTCATTCTCTGCAAGATCAGGCAGTCTCTGACCCACAACAAGCCCTGGCCAATGCAGGAATGTCTACGTCCCCACAGATTTCCCCAGCAAAATTCAGACCAAGTAAATTCTCAAGAACATCAGCCAATAACAAGCATCCGCCATGATGAATAGTTCAAGCCAGATTAGGACCCTGTAAGCAACCCTGGAGTAATTCCCCCCGGACTGAGGCCATAAATTAAAATCTGAAATAGTCGCCCCACCTTGCCGCCGTCCATGGGAGTGAGCTTCATGCCCGGGAAGAGGTTGGCGTTGAGCAGCAGGCGCAGGTTGCCACGCTGGCGCATGACTAATCGAGCCTGCCCCCCACCCGCCACATTCACCCTCAGCTCGCCCCGGCCGCGCTCGCGCCACTGCGCGTCGATGAACTCGAACAGCACGCCGTCACCTGCGCCCACATGCCGGCATGCGTTAGTCACCCCTTGCTCGTCTCCCCACTGCCGACTGGCTCCAACAAAGCCCAGCGGCAATCAGACGCGCCTGCAAGCGTTTTCTTGTCGACAAAAGCGACATGATAGCACACAGGGCATACATCTTGTAATAGCACACAGGGCAACAGCCTTTTTCTTCGTACCTATACCTGTGGACCCCTGGAATCCAGATGAGCGAGAATGCTAGAACGCGATGTGAAAGAGAAGACGAAGGGAAGCCTGGTTTCAGTTCATGGGGCAACTCTCAGCGATTGAGTGTGTCTATAAGACACAGGGTCGGGAATACACAGAGTGTGTAAAGTCCTAGTCGGCTCACCTGAGAAGACACAGCGCTCCTCTTCCTCCCCAGTCACCCGCTGAGGCTCGGCCTCCGGCAGAGGCAACACCGCCGGCCGCGTTTCCTGCCCGCCACCTGCGCAGTGGTCATCTTTTTCTAAGAAACAACACAAGAGAGCCCATCGTGTATTCATAATTAGTTGGTGAGATTGCGCCGTTTCCAGTCAGAACAGGAGACCCAATCTGAGCCTTGGATGACAATTGCGATGCCTCACCTGAAAACAGTTCTAGGACCATAACTATGCGTACCATGAATGCAGGAGATAAAGTGCCGGATGCTACTATGCAAGGCACATCACCTGACACAGAAGACTGCTTGCCCTCATCTCTATTCAGGGCTATGAGAGAATTTGTATCAGGTTGGAAGCCTTCTCATGGTATCAATGCGGCATTATTGCAGCGACATCAAAATCCGCATATCCACAGGCTTGCCTGGCGGCTCAATGGAGCAACAAAATGAGAAAGAGAGCTCAAGTCAAACAGCAGGGAAGGCTCACCAAAGACCGAAGATGCCGGGAGGTTGTTTGCACCAAATATATTTTGGACACTGGGGAAGCTGCTGGCAGCTGCCGGAGTCGTGGAGAAGGTGAAGCTCGATCCTGTGCTCGCACCTGCAGGCATATGACCAAACTCTTCGATTTCTTTAATATTTTCAAATCCTGTGCATCATCCCGCACGGTACATGGCTAAGTGCTCCATGTCAGAGAGGATGCCTTACTGCCGGCATAGAATGACAACGATAGATGACGACGATAGAGTTCAACGAGAAGTCCCTTACCAGACGATACATGTAGATGAGTGTCACAGGAATGCAGAGCCTGGAATATAGAATTGGGGCCATGCAGCAGAGCACTGCACCTGTGTTGAAGGAGAAGCTGGTGGAAGCTGGCGTGCTGGCCTCGGCGGTGCCAAACGCAGGCGCCGCTCCGGTGGAACCTAAAAGCAGACACCACAACCTTCAGCTCCCTTTTGCGCAACCTTTCAAGCTCTCTCATGGCGGTCAGAACAGCTGCAGCGACAACCCTTTGGCTCGATCATGCCGCACGCTAGCCTAGCACAAAAATTTGCATGCCTGTCAAGCAACAAAGCAGTGCGCTCAAGATACCTTCTGTTTTTCAATATTGTCTTCGTCATACAGAGACAAGATGACTCACCGAGCGCGCCAAAAGAGGATCCGTTCCCGAGCGCGCCAAAACCCCCCGAGGCGCTGAATCCGCCAAAGCCGTTGCCCGCGGCCGCGGTGCCGCTCGCGAGACCGCCAAAGCCGGAGCCGCTCGCCGATGCGAATGTTGCAAACGCGCTGCTGCCGCCCGGCTTCTCAGGCGTCTCTGTCTCGCCTGAGCGCCAAAGATACACTCATTGAGCGAATGCTGGGATATAAACGAGCTTCGGCATGCTCGTCTGGTGGGTGAGTATAAGACGAGTAAAAGATGGAACCTTATACTCCCCTTGGTGAGTATGCAAAAAACAGACAGTTAATTGCCTGTAAAGGACGCCCTCTTTGCGCCCATCTTCATCAGAACAAAAGCAATATAACCCTGCTTGTCTGCTGCCATGAACAGGCAGATGTGGACAGTGTAATGTTGTCAGCGAACGCTAACAATCCGGCATGCATTGAGATGTGCTAATGGCATATAAAGTATTGGTATGACTGCCATGCGCTCGCCATGTCTTTCTGCAGTGACTGCAGCTCGACCGCCCGCTGCACAACTGATTAGTCACTCACCTTCCTTCTTTGCCGGGGCCTCTGCAGCCTCTGCCCCCTCTGCCTCCCCAGACGTCGTGGCTGCTGCAGCGTCCGCCTCCTTCTCACTGGGCTTCTCCCCTTCCTCCTTTGCTTCAGCCACCGGCTCTGGTTGTTGTGCCTTCTCGGTCTTCCCTTCCTCTGCCGCTGTGGCCGCTGCCTCCTCCTTTGCCGCCTCCTCCTTTGCAGCCTGCATGCCACATGCAAGCCCCATCACCGCTGATATATACAGATCCTACTGCATGTCCGTTCTGCGCAATTTGGGAAGCAAAAGGTCCGTTGGCATACCACTCTGTTTACTTGGCTCAGCTCCAGCGTCCAAAATGCAGCAATTCTCATACTTTGCCCTCAACAGACTGAGTGGGGAGAGTGCTTGCGTCTAGCAGTGTGTGTGCAGTCCACGTCCGAGTGGTGAGCATGCATGAGTACATTCCTGCTTCAATGCAGAGTGCATGCAAATGGTCTGCTGCAGCAGAGTACACACCTCTGGCGCAGCGGCTGGCGTGGAGGCAGCAGGCGCTACGAGCGACACGCCTGCAAAGGGGTTCCCTCTGGCAGCAGGTGCAGTCAGGGAGATGCCCGCAAAGGGATTGCTCGCCGCGGCCGGCGTGGCGGCTGTGGTGGCCGGCCCGGCATCGGCGCCCGGTTCCGCTGCATCCGGTGGCGGCGGCGCGCTCGGCGCGACGGCCGCGGCAGCGCCGCGGCGTGCCTTGAAGATGCGCCGCTGCTTCAGTGTCCCCTCGTCTGCACGCCTGAACTCACCGGCGACCACCTGCGCGTGCGAGCACATGAGTTAATGGTTGTTCAACATTGCACACGATTGAAGCTTCTCCCCTGGCACCGAGTGGCGACGAGGAAAATGTGAAAGCTGTTTCGCAGCATGGGAACGAAACTTTTCGAGGGGGCCCAAACTTTGGTCACTTTTGCTGCTGATTAAGTATTACTTCAACCTTGCCAAAGTCCCTTCTAAACACTCGTCTTGATTGGCAATATGCAGCAAGGAGACGTCTGATTTCCCACAGCAGTGCAACCCTCTGCAACAGCTCTGTGTCAATGGCTATCTGATACAATCTCGCTGGCCAGCAAGAAAGGGTACGGTTGGCAGATCGGGCCACACTGAATGCTATTGAGCAGAGATTCTGCGCACCTCTTCATCGCTGTCTGAAGGGGGCTCCTCTCGGCTGAGCTGGCGGGCTCCAGAGCGCTTCTTGGCTGATGGGATGAGGTGGTCTGTTGGACGCTTAGACATCTCAGGCTGCTCTCTATATCCTTGGCACCACCTTAAACCTGTGGAAGGAAGTTCGCCTCACATATCGTAAGACTGCATACTTCCACTGTTTACAGTGCCAGCCACCTTGCATAAGCGAGACACTCCTCCATATCTGTCAGGAATAAAGTTCACCTTGCAGACAATTCATCAACGCATTGAATTCACTAATAACGCTGCTGAGAGGCAGCACTGAGGACACTTGTTGGCAACTACCTATTCCGATTAAGAGTCCAAAAACAAAGCTTCACTGCTCTTATCCATCTATCAATGGCAATGTCTTGAAGAATGCATTGAATTGATTTCGAATACACCCGTACCTCACAAATGACGCGCTGATGCTTCAATCAAGAGGTTTGCCCCACTTTTCATTTCACAGCACGACGTAGCTATAAGGAGTAATACGTAAAGAGCTGACTCGTGCGAGCAGCCGAACTTGCGATGCAAATTTTACAGTGCTCCTCCTTGTTTCAATAACCTCAGCACGTTTGCTGTTGCTGCGGAGCAGGGCACTCATTGAATGAATGCACAGCAGCAGAGCAGCCAAGTTTGGCGTCGACGCCACGTCGGCATGCAGATGTCCGAGAATGGTGGGCATCGTCGATCGGCGGAGACTCGCCCTGATTGTTGGCTGAAGGGCTGCGAGAGAAAGGTTTTCAAATAACAATCCGAGATCTGCGTTTGATTTGGGCTGGATTGGATGGAAGAGTTCGCTCTTGTCGGTATTCGGATGATGGGACGTACCCTTATAGTAGTATCTGGCCGGTACACAACGAGTCGCATCTGACGCTTGGAAAAGGCTGTTTACCCGTAGAAGGTAACATTTGGAGCTCTTTTCAGCGTGCCGACGGGACAATCCGGTCTTGGCGCAATCGAGACGGACAGGGCTGATGGCGGCAGGGGAAGCTTTGCGAAGGGCCAGCCTTTGCATTCTCCTGCTCGTCCCAGCACTCTGCATAGCTCAGGGATTTAGCTTAGACCCGAAAGAGGATCACCGTCGACGATTGGCGTCTTCGACGCACCTGGGGCAGCAGGGCGCTGGGAAACACAAAGTCAAGGCACTGGTGGCAGTGATGGTGAGCCCGAGTTTGTGGATCGAGCAGCTTAGCCACAATCTGGACATTGCAATCAATCTTCTAATATGTACGGTCACTCAACTCTGGATCTTCTTGTTCGTGCAGAGCGGCTTTGGCGAGAAATACTCCGAGAGGAGACAGCATCTGCGCCAGACCTGGTTTCCTGGCACGCAGCAGGAGCTGGACAGGTAGCGAGCTTGATTACACGAGCTTCCAGCGCATTTTTTATACTGCCTTTGCTGCTCGTTGGCTGCTTCTTGGAAGTCAGCTGCTGGCAGGGCACAAGCACAGATCAGCTGATGGGGATCCAGGATGTGCTGATGACAAGTGTTACAGCCTAGCTTGTGATGTCCCAGGTTGGAGCAGGAGACGGGGATCCACATGCGCTTTGCAGTGGGCGAGGCGCCAGAAGAGGCTCGGGAGCAAATAGCAGAGGAGCAAGCTGCGCATGGCGCCTTTCTGCACATCCCACTCAGGGTATGTGCTTCAGCTCAGCCTAGCCTTGCCCACCAGTACCTGTCCGAGCGGCCACTGCAAGCTGCAGGGCTGAGTCCCTTCAGCAGCAAATCAGAGATATGTAGCATGGTACCAGTCGTTCATGATTGTTGCACTTTTCAGACGCATGCGTTAACACGCTTTTCTGAAGCTTTTTCGCATGATATATTGAAGGAGCCAAGTAACCCTTTGTGCTGTTTGCACACAAACTTGTGTGCTGTGAGCTGGAGTCACCCACGGCAGGCACAACCATAGTTATGAATCTTTGAACGCATGCAAATTACTATCAAGCTGGGTGACTACAGGATGACTACTCGGCGCTGTCGTACAAGACACTGGCGCTGTGGCGGCTGGCTGAGGAGCGGTTTGAGGCGGATTACGTAATCAAAATCGACGATGACAACTACGTGCGACTGGACCGATTAGCGATCGCTCTCGACCAGTGGACGGACATGGGAGCAGGTAGGCTGTGTTCCTCTGCAGATCTCACATTACTTGAATTGGAAAGGATGTGCCACCCGCCAGGTTGCTCATCCCTATTCCAAATGCATGGATAGGTTGTGGCGTCAGCTTGCAGTGAAAGGTTGTTCTGGAAGGTGCACCAAGTGCTTCAACTCCTTGGCGCTATCTTGCGCTGTGCTCCCCTGTCTTACACTTGCTCGTGTGCCGCTAGCTGGTTCAAGCTATGCTGTTTTGCAGCAGCTTTGTCTTTCACCACTTGCCCAATGAAGTGAAGACTTGACTCGATAGAGAGTGTTAGTCTTGCGTAGACATTACTAATATTACTAGTATCTGAGCTGCACTTAAATGCGTGCAGAGTACATCGGGTGCTTCAAGTCGCGCGGCCGGGCACAGAACACTTCGGACTCCTCTGCGCGGTGGCACGATCCGCACCACCCCATCTTTGCCGAGGACAACAGGTCCGACACCCATTCTATCTGCCAGATGACAGATCCCAGGAACTTCCTTTTCCAGGCTGTGCAAGGCCTTTACAAGCAAATTGATCCAATAAAATCGCCTCCTCTGGCAGGGTGCAGGATTCAATACTGTGCATGTGCATGCTTGCTTGCCTTGCTCAATTGATCTGTGCAACGAAGGGTCTCTCTTGCAGTAGCTTCTCATGACCATATTCGAATTCTGATATGACAGCCGGTACGCGGAGGGGCCATTCTATGCGCTGCGCGGCCGAGTCACCTCCGGAATTCTGCGCGCCGGCATACTGCCGCGGCTCGGCGGCCCCGAAGGTTAACAGTCTTCCTGTTTCAACTTCAGATTCAAATCCAATTTTAAACCCCTGCCTCCCCAGATGACATGTTATCGTCATGCTGTGCAGAGCCTGCACCATCTAGACCAGTCTTTGGGTTGTTTGCATATGTTCGTTGCAACCACCTGCGCAAAGCAGGCCAATCCTGGGAATGCAGGCGTTGCAGCAACTCTGCGGCCCCGGAGGCACACTGCTTTAGCATGTGCACAGCACCATTGCGTCTTCATGCTGTCAGTGTATTCTGTCACTCGCCATATCCGAGCCTGCACACGACATTCAGAAGAGTGCTGCATAGGCAAATCTGCCAGCATCCGTTTAAATGTATGCGGCCTCAGCCATTCAGTGGAAGGCATGTGCAAGGGCTCAAATAAGGAGACGATTGCTTTCAACTGAGACCGTGAAAGGCCCCTGTGCGTTTTGCTGTGCTTCAAAAGGATGCAAGCATGCTGCCTGCAGACATCCAGCACCTGGGTTAAATGGCCTCTGTGACTCCTGGTGTCACTTGAGTACATAGTTGCACCATACGGATTCGGCCATTCGGCATACAGTCATACGGTATTAAAATATACGGAATACGGTCAAAACCGGCCTATTTTGGCCCAAAACACCGTATATACGGTCTCCAAAAAGTGTTCTGACCGAATGGTGCAACAATGCTTGAGTGGCAATGAGAACCTTCCATCAACCCGGTGCATTCGCTGCGCGCAGAAATCACAGATTGGAAAGGTGCATAGCAGCGCTGCTGCGACGCACCTGATCCCCATGGATTGGAGGACATGTAGAATAAAGAATTCAGGATAATAAAATCTGTGCCTGCTGCACGCAGACATGATGGTGGGAGCGCTGATGAAGGCGTTCAATGTGTCATGGTACGACGACCGGCGGCTGTGTCACATGGAGGGATGCACACCGGCCATGATCGGATTCAAGTGGGATCATGCAGAGAGGGATTATTTGGATCCTGCCCTGCGGTCCCCCACGCTGTGCTGCCTGTCACAGCATACCTCCCAGCAGGTCCCCCCCGCTGACGAGTGCACCCACCCCTCGCAGTACACCCAGGTAAATACACCCCTCCCTCAGCATGTGCAGAAGCCAAAGGTAACACATGCGAAACAGAACGGAACAAAAAGCGAACGCAGTGGAGATCAGAGCTGATTCTTTGGCGGTGGCTAGGTGACCTGAAAAATGCCTGTAGCAAGATGTGCGCTGTGCTGTGCGAGCGTGCAGCATCTGTCCGTTGAAGCACTTTTGTGCTCAACGCATGTGCTCAGCACTTCTGCCCACTTCTGCAACTTGCATTCATTCAATCTTCATTTGCAAGTGGCGAGCCTGCAGGCTAAATTTGCGGTCTCTGGACTCTCAAGCCTGTTGAACTGAGCTTTCCAGACAAATTGACTGCTGTGCTGAAAGTCTGTGCTAAAAGCCTGTTGCCTGTTTTTATGCCCCCTGAACAGCATTTTGGAGTCAGCATTACAGTGTTGCTTGGTGACTAGATGTCTTGAGATTGAATGCAAGTTTAATTTCTCGCGCAGGAGGGCCTGCGCTGCCTGCACCTGCTGCACACGGACGCCACCTGTGCGGCGCCGACGCTTACTAACGGCCAGCTGGCGCTATCCACGTTCTACAACTACACTGTCAACCATACCTGGATTGCTGACCGGGCGCCGCCCGAGCACACCTGGCGCTTCCACATGCAGGGCCACTTCAGGCATGGCACGGGTGACTGACCAGGGTCAGTCATCATGATGCAGTGATGACTGATCAGGTTTTAGTATCCACGAGGGACCAGTATGCTATCCATCTGAGAGCAGCAAGGAGTAGTAGACCTGCCCCTACACGGCAGCTGCAACCAAGGGAGGCTGATGCCAAGGAGGGTGTGAGCGGCGGGCAGCCTCACTAGAAATAAGATTTGATGGGGATATGACGGGTTGAGAGGATAGCATCCAGGGTGGATGGAGGCCCAAGCGTGCCCACTTGCTGTTGTGGCATCATCTGAGCGTAGCATGATGAGAAATTTTGTGACAACCAATAATGTTCATTTGAAAAATTAAGAGAGATAGACAGTAGCCCATTGGCTCTCTTCTGTTGACTCATTTTCAACCATAGCTCTGTTTGCAGCCTGGCTGGGGTCACCCAAGTAGGATGGCTGGCCTTTTTGTGCAGGTAGACACCAAGTCAGAGGGACAATAGATAGTAAAAGTGGCAAAAAGGGTACATTGGAGGAGCGCCCTACTCATCTGAAGACAAATATTTATAAACCATGCTGAGAGAATCCTATTTGACATCACTGTCGAATTTGGATGTTTGCTTCCTGTTTGGAGTATGATCAGAGGTCAGGCTTGAGCTCAGTGAGGCGGACCACTGTGATGCTTGTTTATATGGTGTGCCTTTGATAATCATGTTTATATTTTCGAGGGATCACCCGGGAAGCTTACAGGGGAATTATCCAGATGGGTGCAGCCAGTATTGTGCTGTCGGACATCCTTGAAGAGCGGTGACAAAGTCACCAAAGATCACTCGTTCTCGCTTTGATGCATATTGTATGCAGATTCACCTGCGCTGTTTTTGCAAGGCGTAGAGGGCATTATGATCATGATTGCCTTCACCTGACTTGACCTCGCAGCACTAGCAGCACATCAGCTTGCAGTCACAAGCGTATTGATGTGCATGCATGCACAAGTTGGTGAATAGGCAAAATTCTCAAATTTGAGTCACAGAAAGTCCTATTGTGGCCGTCTGAGCAAGCGCAGTTTTAATTTTCTCACAGATCCTGTGATCAAGTTGTTGGGTGACATAATGCTCTCAGGGCTCCGAGCTGTACAGTTCAAGATGGCCCCATGAAGAGGCAATGCCATGTATGTCATTGTTTGTAGAAGTTCAACCAGTTGTGCATCTGCGCATCACGCATAATGTGTAACAAGCTGCTTACTCTCTATGTCTTAACAAGTCTGCTCTGGGTGGTTGTG
>JADEYI010001270.1_pt1 | contig 20408 bp, 16 predicted proteins | sample 8542331 | NCBI WGS metagenome assembly JADEYI01 (sample SAMN16510988, study PRJNA670497) | mine drainage metagenome | isolation source: biofilm near Copperflume 1 | place: Germany: Marsberg coppermine Kilianstollen | collected 2018-02
TACACGGACGAGTTCCCCGTCGAACGCATGATGCGCGACGCGAAGATCACCCAGCTCTACGAAGGCACGCAGCAGATCCAGCGGCTCGACGGGAGGCCCGCTCAACGGTGCAGATCGTCGTCCTCACCAAGCGGGTCGGGTCATTGACGGTGGATCACTGGTCGGACGCGAGGCTGGAGCGGCCGTCGCCTGGCATGAACATGAACGCTCACCTGCGCAGGCCGATAACCCCGCGCTCGGCACGATGATCGCGCACCGGGCGTCGCTCCCGACGCAGGGTAGGTAGAGCCGTGCGGACGTCGGCCCAGACTCGAGCGGTGGCCGCGGTCATAGCCGCCACAACAGTGACCGTGCTTCCCGCCTTCCTGACAGGCGCCATGGCGGTGCAGATCCGGGCGGACCTGCACCTGAGTTCCGTCTCGCTCGGGATGGCGGTCGGGTGCTTCTTCGCGGGCTCGGCGATCGGCTCGGTACCCGGCGGCCGGGTCGCCGAGCGGCTCGGATGGCAGCGCGCGATGGCGATGGCGATGGTCCTGAGCGCCCTCGCTCTGGGCGCGATTGCCATCCTGGCTCGTGAATGGCTGGTGCTCGCGGCCATCCTAGGGATCGCCGGTCTCGGACAGGCCCTTGCCAACCCGGCGGCTAACCTTGCACTCGCCCGGAGTGTCCGCCGGCCGCGACTGGGCGTGATGTTCGGCGTGAAGCAGGCGGCGGTGCCCTTGGCAACGCTGGTGGGTGGAATCGCCGTCCCGACCCTGGCGTTGACCGTCGGCTGGCGCTGGGCGTTCGCCGGTGCCTGTTTCACGGCCATCACGCTCCTCGTCGCCCTCCCCCGTCGTTCCCCCTCCGAACGCGCTTCGGCGTGGGAACGACACCAGATCACCACTCCGCTCCGTTCACTTGTTGTCCTGTCGATCGGGGGCGGTATGGGTGCGGGGGCAGCGGTCGCCCTCGGCGCGTTCACCGTCGTGGCGAGCGCAGCGGCAGGGTTGAGTCATCAGGCCGCGGCGCTCCTGCTCGTGCTCGGGAGCGCGAGCGCCCTCGCGATGCGGTTGCTGAATGGCTGGCTGGCCGACCGCCACCTGCGGAGCCCGCTCCAGAGCGTCGCGATGTCGTTGCTCGCCGCCGCGTGCGGCTACCTGCTCCTCGCCACGGGCAGCGAAGCCCTCCTTGTGGCCGGAACCGTGCTGGCATTTGGCGCGGGCTGGGGTTGGAACGGGCTCTTTCATTACGCGATCGTTCAGCACAATCCGAGGGCCCCGGCCGCCGCATCAGGCGTGACGCAGACCGGTTTCTTCATCGGTTCGGCGCTGGGACCGCCACTTTTCGGCGCCGTGGCGGAACTGTTCTCGTTTCAGGTCGCGTGGCTGGCTTCCGCGCTCCTCGCGGTCCTCGCGGCAGTGTTCATCGAAGCCGGGCGTCGATGGATGGCCGCTGAGGCAGTGGGCGCTGTTGGCGCCCTGCCGGCGTCGCCCGATGAGGCGCGATGAGGGCGTGGCGGGCAACGCGCGCCGGGGTGGCTCGTAGGATGGCCCGCATGCGGGCGCTGAATGCTACTGGTACAGGAGTCACGAAGAGTGCTTCCTCGCGACCTGGACACCCTCCATCCGGGATGCTTCTCCGTAACGGTCGGCCAGCTCGTCCGCGCGTAACCAACCCAGCTCGTGGCTCAGGGCATCCGCTTCGGCCGCGACGAGGGGCCCTAAGGCCTCGAGCCTCGCTCGGTCCTGGCGGACGGTCACCCCCGCCACACTCATGCTGCCGATGACCGCACCCGCGGAATCGAATATCGGAGCCGCGACCGAAGTCGCCCCGACGATGCGCTCCCCCTGCGAGAAGGCGAAACCGCGCTCCCTGATCGACCTGAGTTCCGCACGCAACATCTCGATGTCGATTGCCGATCCATCGGCTTGGTGGGCGCCAGCGGCTGATGCGAGGACCCGTTCCTGCTGGCCAGGGGAGAGAAACGCCAGGATGGCCTTGCTGCTTCCGCCGAGGTAGAGCGGCGCGCTGGATCCGACCTGGATCGTCTGTCGGACGGCGTGGCAGCTCTCGAGCTGGGCGACGTACAGGCGGCTCTCACCGCTGAGTAGGGTCAAGGTCGTGGTTTCGCCTGTCCGCTCGCGAAGGATCGCGAGGTGCGGCAGAGCGAGACGATGGACGTCCGCTCGAGCGAGCGCGGCGAGCCCGAGACGCACGGCAGCGGGGCCAAGCCGATAGCGGCGGGTCTCCGGGTCGACGGCGACGAGGCCGGTGTCCGCCAGCGTCGCAAGAACGCGGTGCGTCACGCTCTTTGGCCACCCGAACCGCCGACTGAGCTCGCTTATTCCTACACTGGCGTCATCGGTGATGGTTCCGAGCACGCGCGCGGCGCGCACGATCGGGGACGAGATCCCGACCCCGATGGTGCCGCGATCGACGTCCGTCGTTTCGTCGGCCAGCTTCGCGGCTCCGCGCGGAGTCTTGACCGTTCGATCCGGTCCGGCGGTAGTTCCGACAGGTCTCATCTGGTGAGTCGCATCACCGTACTCGCTGCCCCAGGACCCGCCTCGGAAAGGCTGACCACCGCCTCGGCAAGCCGGTCGGCGCGAGCCGACGACAGCAGACGCGTCGCGTTAAGCCAGTACTTGCGGCGCAGCTCCTCGGGCGAGAGTGGCCATTCCGGTCCGCCCCTGTTGGCCATCACGCGCTGCTCGAACACCCGTCCGTCATCGAGATGGACTCGCACAACCGCCGCGAACTGGTGCGGGAAAAGCGCGTCGGCGGCAGGGTCGACGAACGTCTCGACCTTGCGCGCGAGGTCGAGGACCCGCGGGTCGCGCGCTCGCTCATCGGTGAAATCGTCGAACCAGACACCGAGACCGCCACCTCCCAGCAGCGCCGTCGCGACGGTGAACGGTCCACTGAACTGGGCATGGTAGCCGCTCTGCGGCGTGATCTTCTCGTCACGAGGCTCACCGATCGTTCGAAGCGCAGGCGCGGCAGTGCCAAGTTCGATCCGTGCGATCCGCTCGGGAGCGGGGTGCTCGCGCTCCCGGATCGCAAGCGCGGCATCGATGCCCGCGTGGGTGTAGTGGTTCGCCGGGTACGGCTTGAAGAAGATACCCGGGAGTTCCCATCGCTCACCGAGACCGTCGGTGACGGCCTCGGCGTCGAACCGGCCGCCCAGGTACGCCTCGTAGAAGCCAAAACGGCCCTCGAGGACGGTCCGCGGACCCGTATAACCTCGCGACGCGAGCTGGGCCGCCGTGATCCCGGCGTGGCCTGCCCACCCGCAGTGGAGTCGCTTCACCGTCCCACCGGATCGGTTCGCCTCGAGCAAGCCGCCACCGAAGCTTGCTGCGATAGCCATTGCGTCGCCAATCCCGGACTCGCCGAGTTCGAGGAGGCGTCCTGCGGCAGCAGCCGCCCCGAGCGTCCCGCAGATCGACGTGGCATGCCAGCCGCGTTCGAAGAAGACGTTCTCGCCGTCGGGCAGGAAGCCGCCCATACCAAGTCGGACCGTCAGCTCGATGCCGACCGCGGCCGCTGCGACAATGGCCGAACCCGCGACACCCGTGGCCTCGCCAAGGGCAAGCACGGCGGGCACGATCGTCGCACTCGGGTGGAGGATCGACGGCAGGTGAGTGTCGTCGAAGTCGAGGCTATGGGCGAGCGTCCCACCCAGGAGCGCGGCCTGCCCGGCCGGATACCGGCCCACGCTTCCGACGACGCCTGCCTGAGGTCGCCCCCCGGTCTCGGCGATGAGATCGAGCACGCCGCGCCCGAGCCCGGCGGCCGCCGCGGCGAGTGAGATCCCGAGCGTGTCGAGGATGCGCAGCCGCGTGCTCGACGCCACGGCCTCCGGCATACGCTCGGAACCGCTCCGAGCCGCGAAACGGGCGAGTTGCTCGACGAGCGTGACTGTCACCGGGAGACCACCGCTATCGGCCGCACCGGCGAACCGGTCGCTCCCGCCAACGGCAGCGGAAGACAAATGAACAGGAACTCATACACTCGATCAGCTGCCAGCGCCTCGAGATCGATGTTCTCGAGGATGTGGATGCCGTGCCGGACGAGCAACAAGCTGTGAGCAGGAAGGAGTGCGTGGCCAGCGCCGGGCGCCAGCCACTCGTAGGCCATCGAGTCGTGGGCGGTCACCCGCGGAGCCCTGCCGGCGATCCACTCCGCCGCCGAGAGATCCGGTCCGGGGACGCCGCTCGCATGCCCGAGGTAGCGCGGTGGGTCCGCCCAGTGGCGTGCCCAGCCCGAGCGGATGAGGATCGCACCGGCGCCGTCGGTTGCGATCCCTTGGGCCGTGGCGACCGCGCTGAGCTCCTCGCCTGTGATCGCCTCGCCGGGCCGCAGCGCCTCGACGTCGCGATGACCAGCCACGTCGAGGAGAATCCCACGGCAGTAGATGGGCGCCACCGTCTCCAGCCCGAGCTTTGCGAACCGGCCGCCGCGCTGGGCAGCGGCGGCATCGATGCCGCCGTGGAGCCGGCCGTCCTGAGAGACGTGGGCAAGACCGTCGAGGTGGGTGCCGGTGTGGCCCCCGAGCACGAGCAGCTCGTTCGCCGCGGAGCCACCGTCGGCCCGTACCATGTCGCCGTGCCGGCGGAGCAGCGCCATCCGGTAGCCGGGGTGGTTCGGCGAAACGGGCATCGCGGGCTCGAGCGGGTGTGCGAGGTCGTAGATGCGTTCGCGGCCCGTCGGCCTGGCAGGATCGATTGGTTGCGTCGGCTCAGCCACCGCGGTCTTCCTCAATATGTCGTCGCTCCGCCGAGCGTCTCGGCGAGGCGCACGACGAGGTGGGCGCGACGCACGATTGCGAGATCGACGAACGTGCCGTCGGCGAGCCGGAGGCTGCCGCTCCCCAAGGCCGCGGCCTCCTCGGCCGCTGCGATGATCGCGCGTGCACGGGCAAGAGTCGCGGCATCCGGCGTGTAGACCGCGTTGATGACCTGCACCTGACGCGGGTGGATCGCGCCGCGACCGAAGAATCCGAGGTCGCGGCCGGCGTGGGTCGTTCGCTCGAGCCCCGCCTCGTCATCGAGCATGACGTGGACCGAATCGACCGGCGGGCGGATGCCTGCCGTCCGGGACGCGAGGACGAGGACGGAGCGTGCCGCGAGTGTCTCAGCGCGGTCTGGACCCTCGCGTGCGCCGACGTCGGCGGCGAAGTCGGCAGCACCGAACGACAGCGCGAGGACGCGCGGTGAGGCGTCGGCGATCGCAGCGGCCGCCATGATGCCGGCGGCACTCTCAATCCCACAGACGAACGGCAGCCACCCGACGTCGAGGCCCGCGCTGCGCTCCGCGTCACAGAGCCTTGCGTCGAGCTCGACGATCTCCTCCGCGGATTCGACCTTCGGCACGCGGAGCCCATCGAGGCCGCGCCGAATGACCGTGGCGAGGTCAGCCTCGAGCTCTCGCGAGCGGCAGCCGTTCACGCGAACGAAGGAGAGGGTGCGAGTCGCGGGATTCACGGCACGTCGCTCAAGTGTCTCGGCGACGAGCGCCCGCGCTCGGTCCTTCTCGGCGACCGGGACAGCGTCCTCAAGGTCGAGGACGGCGGCATCCGCATCGGACCCGAAGACCCGGTCAAGGAAGCGTGGCACGTTACCGGGTGCGAACAGCCAGCTGCGGATCGGCGGCAGCTGGCGAGCGGTATGGATCACGTCCGCGTCGCCGACACGATTCAGATAACTCCGCGACGGTGCAGCTCGGCGAGTTCCTCAGCGGGCACGCCGAGCTCCCCGTATACGGCGGCGTTGTCCTCTCCCAGGCGCCTGCCGGGCCATCGGATCCGGCCCGGCGTGCCGAGCATGCGGAACATGACGTTCTGCATCTTGACCTCGCCCAGCTCTTTGTCGGGCACTGCGACGATGCTGCCGAGCGCCCGGACCTGCGGGTCGCTCATCAGATCCGCGACATCGTAGACCGGGGCGATCGCCGCGTCCGCCTCTTCGAACGCCTTCAGCGCCTCGGCCTGGTCGTGTGCGGCGATCCAATCACCGACTGCCGCGTCGAGCTCATCGGCATGCTCTGCGCGCCCGGCGCCGGTCGCGAACCACGGCTCGTCGGCGAGTTCGGGCCCGCCCACGAGGCGCATCACCCGCTCGGCGATCGATTGCGAGCTCGTCGAGATGGCGACCCAGCGGCCGTCGCGCGTCCGGTACGTGTTTCGAGGCGCGTTGTTCACGGAACGGTTACCCGTCCGTCCCTGGACGATGCCGAGCTGATCGTAGACGGTCGGCTGAGCGCCGAGAACGGTGAGGATCGGCTCGAGGATCGCGAGGTCGATCACCTGGCCGCGCCCACCGCGCGCGTCGCGATGGTAGAGCGCCAGGAGCACAGCGCTTGCGCCTGCCAGTCCGGCGATCCCGTCGGCGAGTCCGAACGGCGGCAGCGTCGGAGGTCCGCCTGGCTCGCCGGTGACGTGAGCAAAGCCGCTCATGCTCTCGATGAGCGTGCCGAAGGCGGGTCGCGTCGCGTACGGGCCGAACTGGCCGAAGCCCGTCGTCCGCACCACAATGAGCCGCGGGTTGAGCTCGAGCAGCCGGTCCGGGCCGAGACCCCAGCGTTCGAGCGTTCCGGGCCGGAAGTTCTCGATGAGCACGTCCGCGTTGGCCGCGAGGCGTCGCAGGAGCTCTTGCCCCTCAACGCGGTGGAGATCGAGGGTGACCGTTCGCTTGTTCCGCCCGACGACCTTCCACCACAGCGGCACGCCGTCCTTCTGGTGGCCGTGGCCGCGCAGCGGGTCGCCGCGCGGATGCTCGACCTTGACGACGTCGGCACCGAAGTCGCCGAGGATCGTCGCGATGAACGGTCCCGCGAAGATCGTTGCCACGTCGAGGACGCGGATGCCGTCGAGCGGCCCGGGCCGGCCCGCTGGGCTCGGCTCGCCCGGTGACTCGGCAAAGGTCGTCGGGTCCACATCGCGACGACTCCCACCGTCAGCGCCCACCGTCACCCGGTGACCGTCCCTGGTACTGCAGGCGCCTCGGCGGCTAGGCCGATGGGTCGCCGCAGGTATTGCCCGGCCGTCGTGCCGACGACGGCGCCGTTCTCGAACAGCAGCTCGCCACGGCGGATCGTGTGCGTCGGCCACCCCGTGAGGCGCATCCCCTCGAACGGCGTGTGGTCCTGGGCCGAGAGCAGGCGCTCAGTGGTGACCGGCGCTTCGAGCTCGGGATCGAGGACGACGAGATCGGCGTCGCTGCCTACGGCGATCGTGCCCTTTTTCGGGTAGAGCCCGAAGTTGCGCGCCGGGTTGGCGCTCAGGAGCTCGGCCACTCGAGGGAGCGTGAGCCCACGCCTCCTCCCCTCGCTGAAGAGGACCGGGTAGAGAAGGCCGGTGCCGCCGAAGCCTGCGTACGCCTCCCAGGTGCCGCCGCCTTTGTGATCGAGCGTGCAGCATGCGTGGTCGGATACGACCTGGTCGATCGAGCCGTCGACGACGCCACGCCACAGCGCGTCGGCCTCGGCCTGCGTCCGGATCGGCGGATTGACCTTCGCGCCGAGCCCCTGAAGCCGATCCCGGCTGAGGCACAGGTGATGGAGCGTCGTCTCGAGGCGGATGTCGCGACCCGGGTAGTCGCGGCGCGCTTTCAGGCCACCAGCAAGCGCCTCGCCGCTCGAGAGATGGAGGAGGTTGACAGGGCACGCAGTGACGTCAGCGAGCAGCGTCGCCTCGGCGATCGCGAGGCGCTCCTGGAACGGAGGGCGAGCCGCATCGTACGCCTCGAGCCCTTCGAGACCCTCTGCGCGAACCTCCTCGATGAGCGTCCGCATGATCTCGGCGTGCTCGCAGTGGAGGCTGAGGCTGACCCGCCCCGCGTCACGGTGCCGTTCGGCCGCCGCGGCGATCGCCTGCATCATCCGATAGAGGTGACCAAGATCGTACGTGTCGCTCATCGTGAGCGAGGAAGTGTCGGTAGAGGACGCGGAGAGGTTCAGGCCCTTATAGAACATGTAGTACTTGAAAGAGCCGACGCCAGCCTCCCGCACGAGCCAGTCGACCTCACCGATCTGCTCGCTGGTCATCAGGGCGAGGTGGTACGCATAGTCGGTGTACGCGTGGCCGGCCGTCGCCTCGAGGACCTCCGGGAAGATCGTTCGATACGACCCGCTCTTGTTGAGGTAGTGGCCACCGGTCCGGAAGTAGCTGATGACCGTCGTTGCCCCACCCACGAGCGCCGAGCGCGTCTCGCTTTCGGCGTCGTCGGCGATGGGACGGTAGATCCCGATGTGAAAGTGGGCGTCGACCGCACCAGGGAAGACGAAGCGATCGCGCGCGTCGACCACCTGCTCTGCGTCGGACGGGGAGATCGCATCGCTCAGCACCGCGATCAGCCCATCGCGCACACCGACGTCGGCACGGACGATGCCGGTCCCGGGGATCACGAGGGTTCCGTTGAGGATGGCGAGGTCGTAGCGCGCCATGATGAAAGGACCTCCTGCCACGGAGGAACGCATACCGGGCGCGTTCCGTAGATGATCGTTCCTGTGGAGAGAACGGCGTTCTCGTGAGAGACTACGCGCCCGACGGACGGGTATCAAGGGCATCCGGGCCGGGATCCACACTACGAGCCGGAACTCCTGTCGCCGTCCACAGCCGTCCAACAGCCGTCCACAGGCCGTCCACAAACTCCTTGACACCGTGCGGCTGCTGCTGTAAGAAGTCACCATCCAATGTATACAATCAGACGGAAGTGCTCAAAGGGAGTCCCGTGAGCGTGGTCGGCAGCAGGGAGCAGCACCCCCCGAGCGCCGACATCGAAGGCGCGCGTGGGACTGACTCCGGCGGTGCCGATCATGGGGGAGCCGCTCAGACGCCCGCAGCGCGGTCGCGGCTTCGCCCCGACGTCGTCGATCTACTGGAGCGCTACGGCATCCTCGTGGTCTGGGCTGCCGTCTTCGTGTTCTTCTCGCTGACGAGCCCGGCGTTCCTCACCCTCTCCAACCTGAGCACGATTTTCGGGACGCAAGCCGTTCTGATCGTGCTTGCGATCGGCCTTCTTATCCCCCTAACCGTCGGCGAGTACGACCTGTCGCTGGCATCGAACGCAGGATTTTCTGCCGTTCTCGTCGCTGTCCTCAGCGTCAACCACGGCTGGCCGATCGGTATCGTCGTGCCTGTCACGCTCGCCGCCGGTCTGTTGATCGGCAGCGTCAACGCCCTTCTCGTTGTCTGGCTGGGCGTGCCGTCGTTCGTCGCGACGCTGGGGACCGGGACGCTCCTCACCGGGTTCGCTTACGGCGTCAGCAACTCGGTCACCATCGCCGGCATTCCGGCGCCGTTGATCCAAGCGACGACGACGCAGGTACTCGATCTCCCGCTGACCTTTTACTACGGGCTTGCGACCTGCATCGGCGTCTGGTACGTCCTGCACCACACGCCGCTCGGACGTCACCTCGTGTTCGTGGGCGAGGGTCGCGAGGTGGCTCGTCTGACCGGTTTGCCGGTGGGGCGGATCCGCGCCGGCTCGCTCATTGCCTGCGCTGCCATCGCGAGCGCGGCGGGCATTCTCCAGGCGGGTACGGTCGGTGCCGCTGATCCCGGTGGCGGCTCATCGTTCCTCCTGCCGGCCTTCGCCAGCGCCTTTCTGGGGGCGACCGCCATCCGGCCGGGACGTTTCAATCCGTGGGGAACGTTCGTAGCCGTGTATTTCCTCGTGACCGGGATTACCGGTCTTGAGCTTCTCGGTTACACGGGTTGGGTGGAACAGGTCTTCTACGGCGGGTCTCTGGTCGCCGCCGTCTCTTTCGGCCGCCTCGTATCGCGCCGCTCAGCTGCGCGAACGTGAGTCAGGAGGGTATCTCAATGACTGATCTCGACGGAGTCCGAGCAAGACGCTCGCGTTCGACGTTTGGCAGGCGGGTTCGAGCGCATCCTGCTACGTTCGCAGCCCTCGCTCTCGCTGGTGTCCTGGCCGCCTGCAGCAGTGGCGCCGTGAACGGTACTCCCGCCGGCCAGAGCTCCGCCCCGGCCAGTGCCGCGAGCGGTTCTCCCGTCGTGAGCTCCCCTGCAGCCAGCGGCATGTCGGCTGCGGATCTCGTTGCCCAGGCGCTGCAGCCACCGAGTTGGCAGGGACCCACCACTCCGGTGACCGTCAGCAATGTCAAGGGCAAGTCGGTCTTCCTCATCAACCTCGTCGAGGCGATCCCCGCGCTGCATCGCTGGAGTTCGGTGACCAAGGCACAGCTCGACGCTCTGGGTGTCAACACGCGCATCTGCGACGGCCAGGGCACCCCGGAGGGCATCACCAGCTGTCTGCAGCAGGCACTCGGCGCCAAGCCCGACGTCATCATCGCGCTGGCCCTCGACACCGACCTGATCAAGAGTTTCATCTCGCAGGCCAACACGGCCGGGATCAAGGTGATCACGGGTCAGACTGGCGTCCCCGGCACCACCAACGGCTCAGGCGCGGTCGCCGAAGTGTCGTTCGATTACCCAGCGGTGGGACGCATGCTCGCCGACTGGTATGCCACTGACTCACAGTGCGCGAGCGCGCCGCAGATCATCACAACGACGAGCAGTCGTCAGCCCTCGGCCGCCGAGGTGAGCGGGATGCAGGCGGAGATCGCCCGCCTCTGCCCTGGTCTGCAGCTACCTTCCGTACAGAATGTGCTCATTCCCGACTGGGGAACGAAACTGCCGACGCTCACGCGTTCGCTGCTGAATGCCAACTCAAATCTGGAGTACCTGCTGCCTCTGTACGACGGTATGACCATCCCCATGCTTCCGGCGATTCAGCAGCTCAACCTGACGCGGACCATCAAAGTGGCGTCCTTCAACGCCACTCCCGAGGTGATGAAGGCCGACCTTGCCAGCAAGACGCCGCTCGTCGCTGATGTTGGCGGTCCGAATGACTGGTACGGGTATGCACTCGCGGACGAGACGCTGCGCGTGCTTGCTGGTGACCCCGTGGTGACCAACGAGAACGTGCCGCTGCGCCTCTTCACGGCAGCCAATCTGGGCACCATCGACCTGAACGCGGACGAGAGCAGGTGGTACGGGTCGGTCAACTACGCCTGCAACTACAAGCAACTCTGGGGCGAGTCGTGCTGAACTGCGCACCTGGCACCAGCTTCGTGGCGCGGTGAGCACCTCCTTCCCCGGCGACCGACGGCCTGCTCGACCGCGAGGGCAGTCGCCGATCGCCGGGGAGGGAGACCCGGTCGGAAGCGGCATCGCCCTCGAGCTTCGGGGGATCTCCAAGTCGTTTGGTGGCGTGCGTGCCCTCGACGACGTCAGCCTTACTGTCCACACCCACGAGATCCACGGGCTGCTCGGTCGCAACGGCTCCGGGAAGTCGACCCTCATCAAGATCCTCGCTGGATACCATTCGCCGGACCCGGGTGGAAGCCTGCACGTGGGAGGGAACGACATTCCTCTCCCGGTGCAGCCCGGCCACGCGACGCGCCTCGGGGTGTGGTTCGTGCACCAGGATTTGGGCCTCATCCCGCAACTCAGCGTCCTCGACAACTTGCTGGTCAATCGCTACCGCCCCGGCGCCGGATGGCGCATCCAATGGAAGGCCGAGCGCGAACGAGTGGCGCAGGACCTTGCCACCTTCGGCATCCGAGTCGCGGTCGAGGCTCCCGTCGAAACGCTCAGTGCCGTCGAGCGGGCGCTGGTGGCTATTGCCCGTGCCTTCGGCGATGCGCGCCGCCAGCACGGCGGCATCATCGTGCTTGACGAGCCCACTTCGTATCTTCCGCGCGACGGTGTCGATCGCCTTTTCCAGGCGGTACGCCAGGTGTCCGCGAGCGGCACAGCCGTGATCTTCGTGAGTCATCGCCTCGATGAGGTGATGACGCTGACGGACCGGGTCTCGGTGTTGCGCGAAGGCAGGCTGGTCGACACTGTCGAGACCAGTGCGGTCGACGAGTCCCGCCTGATCGAGCTCATCCTCGGGCGCCGCCTGGAGGGTCTCTACCCGGACGCGCACCCGGTTGTCCGCGACATAGCAGTTGAAGTGGAGGGGCTACGAGGAGCGGCGGTCCACAACGTGTCGTTCGCGGTGCATCGCGGCGAAATCCTGGGTCTTGCCGGCCTCGTCGGGATGGGTCAGGCCGAGGTGGCGTCGTTGCTGTTCGGTGCGACGCAGGCGCGCTCGGGTACCCTGCGCATCGGCAAGACGGCGTCAGACCTCACCACGATGACGCCTCGGACGGCGATCGATAGGGGAATGGTGCTCGTTCCTGCTGAACGTTTGAAAGCCGGAGGCGTCGCCAGTCTCACGGTTCGGGACAACGTCAGCCTACCCCTTCTTTCCACGTTTAGCCAACGCGGTTGGCTGCGCGAACGCCAGGAGAACAATCACGTCGAACGCGTGTTGCGTGCCTTTGACGTGCGCCCACCACTTCCTGCTCGTCGCCTGGATACGCTGAGCGGCGGTAATCAGCAGAAGACCCTGCTCGCCAAGTGGCTTCAGCTCGATCCCCCCGTCATCCTGCTCGACGAACCGTCGCAAGGTGTCGACATCGGGGCGCGAAAGGAGATCTTTGATCGCATCCGTGCGGTGGCCGATCGTGGGGCATGTGCCATCATGGTCAGCTCGGAGTTCGAGGATCTCGCCGGTGCGTGCGACCGCGTGCTGATCTTTCGTTATGGGACGATCGTCGGCGAGCTGCAGGGCCCAACACTTACCGCTGATCGCCTCGAGGAGCAGGCCTATAGCTCCGAGAGCGTGATGCCAGGCAGGGCGGCAGGCTGATCCGACGCCGACGTCGGAACGGCCTTGACGTCGGATCGCTGGGGGTGAGTCGGAGGTCAAGGACGCAAGGTGGCCAGGTGCTCCAAGACCTCGTCCTCGCTCACGACGTCGGCGTACTTGGCATCGAGGTCGAACAGATTGGCCTCGTGGGGCGCAGCGTGGCGGTCTCCCACCGCCTCGCGTACCACGACCGGGATGAAGCCGTGCTGCATCGCGTCCACCGCGCTGGCGCGCACACACCCGCTTGTGGTCAGCCCGGTGACGATCACGCTATCCCTGCCCTGCGCCGTCAGGGTAGACGCGAGCGAAGTGCCGAAGAATGCGCTGGCGTACTGCTTGAGCACGACGACATCGCCCGGCACCGGCTGCAGTCCGAGCGCTAACTCGCCGTGCGGTGATCCAGCCTCCAAGTATCGTAGCGCCGGAACCTTTCGGTAGAACACGCCGCCGTCGGCGCCCCCAGCGCTGAAGACCACCTTCGTGTATACGACGGGGATAGCGGCGGCTCGCGCCGCCGCCTCCAAGCGGATCAGCGATTCCAGTACGGCTTCGACGCCTGCGTACAGCGGCGAAGCCGGGTCGAAGTAAGCTACGACGGCGTCGATCACGAGCAGCGCTGGGCGCTTTCCGAAGCCCAAGCGGTGGCCGTAGCCGGCCTTCGAGTAGCTGGCCGCCACGTCGCTCATCGGAAGGTACGTGGTTGCGGTGCTGGCAAGCCCGTTTCCTCCAGGCAGCGGCGACGCAACTCATCGATTGGCGGCCCGAAGTCGAACAAGGGCAGCTCGCCTCGACTGGCGCGTAGCTCCCCGCGCAGTGCCGCTGTCGCCGCCTCATCGACGTGCAGATCATCGTCAACGATGACGCCGTAGCGGCGTGCCCCTTCGCGCGTCACCAACCCGCGATCTACCTCCAAGGCGACGAAGGCAGGGTCGCGCGCCAGCGGGTCACCCCAGCCGCCGCCACCCCACGTGATGTAGTGGAGGATATCGCCCTCGTTGACAGTGACGTGATCGCACTTCGCTGGGAGCACCTCGCTGCTGCCGTCGGTGCGTACGAGGAGTTTGCGGCCGCGCATGCCGGGCTTGCCGCCGTTCACCCCCCACGGATAGGTGAACCAGCGATCATCATGGATCGAGACCTCTCCGGGCTCGGTGAATCGATAGGCGATCTCGATGCCGTTGCCCCCGCGGTGGAGTCCGGGGCCACCCGAGTCCGGAACGGTCTCATACTTCTCGATCACCAGCGGGAAGTAGCTCTCGAGGAACTCGTTCGGAACGTTGGTGAATGATGGCCACAGGGAGTGCCCGTCGGGTCCGTCGCCGATGGGGCGCCCCGGAATGCCGCCGAACCCGATCTGGTACAGCTGGAACCACTCACCGGCGCGGTCGACGCCCGAGTACATCAGATGCGGGCTCGACGAGAAGCCAGCGGCATTGAGGAACCCTGGGGTGCGCTGTCCCAACAGGCCGCCGAGCACGTCGAAGATGCGTCCCAGAGCGTGAGTGCGGCAGGAGAGCGCGGCGGGGTACTGTGGCTTGAGCAGGCTGCGCTCAGGGATGCGGACCTCGACGAGCGGATAGAAGCCGTCGTTCCAAAGGATCTGCGGGTCAAACACCATGATCATGTAGATCCCGAAGAACATCTTGAACATGTTCTCGTTGAGAAAGAAGTTGATCGGTCCGTCGGACTGTGGATCGGTCCCGTCGAAGTCGAGGATTACGCGCTCACCTTCGCGCCACATCGTGCAGTGGATGGCGTAGGGGCCGTAGCCTCGTCCGTCATCGCAGAGGTAATCGGTGAACTCCATCTTCTCTTCGGGGATGGCTGTCTGGATCAGCTGCGCCATCGCCCGGTAGTTGCGGTCGAGGAGCGCGTCGAGAGCGGCCAGGTAGGTGTCGGTGCCGAAGCGGTCGCACAGTTCATTGACCCGGCGGGCGGCGGTACGACACGCGGCGACGATAGCGTTGAGATCGCTGCGATTCCAGTTACGCATGCGCACCTGGTTGAGCACCAGTCCGAGGATCTCGTCGTTGAGCTCGCCGCGCCGGTAGAGCTTGATCGGCGGGATGACCACTCCTTCCTCATGAATCGAGGTGGCGGTCGTGGGTAGGCTGCCCGGGACGCTACCGCCGACGTCGGTCATGTGCCCGAACATGGCTCCCCAACCGATGACGCGGCCGTCGCGGTAGATGGGCATGAGGACCAGCCAGTCGTTGGCATGGCTGATGGCGCCATCGCAGCTGTACGGGTCGGAGGTGAGGAAGACGTCGCCTTCTTCGACGGTTCCCGTGTACCCGCTGAGGAAACCCCCGATGAAGGAGCCGAACTGGCCTACCACCATCCGGCCGGACGGATCTGCGATGAGCGGAAACTCGTCGTGCTGCTCACGGATCCCGGGTGACATGGCGGTCCGGAATAGCACCGCGTCCATCTCGTAGCGGGCGTTGCGCAGCGCGTTCTCGATGATGTCGAGGGTGACGGGGTCGATGGCGACCCTGGTGGGGGTCTGCTGATTGCTCTCGATGATCGTTGCCATGACGTTGTGCCTCCCTCTCAGACGGCCGTCGGGCGGATGTGGACGTTGCCGTGGCGATCGACCTCGCCGACGTGCCCCGGCAGGATCAGCGTTGTGGAATCCATCTCGGTGAGGATCGCCGGACCGGGGACCCGGTTGCCCGCACGCAGACGAACGCGGTCGTAGACCACCGCCTCGCGCTGCTCGTCCTCGACCCAGATGGTCGTCGCACCGAGCCGTGCCTCTGCCGGGTCGGCGTCACCCAGGGCGACCCGCTCGGCCTGAACCCGCGCCGCTTCTCCCTGCACAGTGGCGCGCAGGTTCACCAACTCGTGTTCCTGATCGAGGGCGAAGGTGAACAGCCGCACGTGCTCCTCATCGAAGGTTGCGCCGACGTGATCGAGTCCGCCTTGTTGGAAGGCCTCGATCTGGACGTCCACCGTCACCTCGAAGCCCTGCCCGTGGTATCGGACGTCGACCTGGTACGAGACCGTTTGCTCCGAACGAGGGACGCTCTGGGCGTCGAGCGCCGACGCCGCCTCTTCGGCTAGGTCCGCGAGAAGTGACGAGACCTCAGCCTCGGACGTCTCGGAGAAGCGCCGGATAAAGGTCCGCGAGGCTTCGTTGCGTACCCGCGTGGTGGCATCGCCATACGCGCAAAGCACGCCGGGCGATGGCGGAATGATGATCGGCCAGGAGCCCATCAGGCGACCCAGCGCATTGGCGTGGAGCGGTCCGGCACCCCCGAAGGCGACCAGAGCAAACTCGCGCGGATCGTAGCCCTTCTGCACAGACACGAGGCGGAGGGCGCCGAACATGTGCTCGTTGACGATGTCGATGATTCCGGCGGCGGCCCGCTCGACGCTCAGCCCAAGCGCATCGGCGACGCGCCGCACCGCCGCCGTTGCCGCGTCTCGGTCCAGCACCATCTCGCCGCCAAGGAGCGACGGGGGCAGATAGCCGAGGACGACGTTGGCGTCGGTGACGGTCGGCTCTCGGCCCCCGCGACCATAGGCCGCCGGACCGGGATCTGCGCCCGCGCTCTGTGGACCGACGCGCAGCGCCTTGGTCAGCTCGGGCACGTGGGCGATGGAGCCACCGCCGGCGCCCACGCTGCGCACGTCGATGGACGAGGCACGGATGGTCACGTCACCCACGGTCGTCTCGCGGCCTTGATGCGGTCTGCCCATCTGCACGAGGGCGACATCGGTCGATGTCCCGCCCATATCGAGTGTCAGCAGGTTTTCGTAGCCGGCCTGCCTGGCGATCCAAAGCGCACCCGAAACGCCTCCTGCAGGACCGCTCAGCAGCATGTTGACCGGTGCCTGCTGCGCGGCCTCGACCGCCATGAGACCCCCGTCGGACCGGAGGATGTGGAGGCGCGCCCCGATGCCACGGTTGGCAAGCTCTCCCTGCAAGTTGCCGAGATAGCGGGAGACGGCGGGTCGCACATACGAGTTGGCCACCGTCGTCTGGGTCCGCTCGTACTCGCGGATCTCGGGAAGGATCCGGGATGAGAGCGAAACCGGTATCCCCCCGAGCTCCTCCGTGGCGATCTGCCCCGCCCGCTCCTCGTGGGCCGCGTTGGCGAAGGAGTTGATGAACGAGATAGCCAGTGCCTCGATGCCGCGCCGACGCAGCTCACGGAGCTGTAGCCTGAGGTGATCCTCGTCGAGGGCCCGGATGACCTCGCCGCGCGCGCTGACGCGCTCCCGCACCTCCATGGTGCATTCCAGGGATGCCAGTGGCTCCGCCTTGGGCCAGATGATCCAGCCAGCGAGGCCGCCGGGTACGTACGATCGCGCGACCTGCAGAACCTGGCGGTAGCCCTCGGTCACAGCCAGTCCGACCCGCGCCCCTTTGCCCTCCAGCACGGCGTTTGTCGCCACGGTGGTGCCGTGCATGAGGTGGCTGATATCCTGCGACGCCACCCCCGCCCGCTCGCAGACGCGCTCGATGCCCTCCAGGACCGCTACGGATGGGTCCTGCGGCGTTGACAGAGTCTTGGCACGATGGGTCTCACCCGTTTCCTCGTTGATGAGAAGAAGATCGGTGAACGTGCCGCCCACATCCACTCCCAGCCGGTATGCCATGAGCGTCCTCCGTCTGTTACGAAGCCGAGGTGTCCGGCTTCAGCTGATCCGCATGGCGTCCTAGATAACCCCCGCATCACGTCGAGCGGCCATCTCCGCCTCGTCGAGGCCGAGAAGACCGCCATAGATCTCCGTGTTGTGCTCGCCGAGCTCCGGCCCGACCCAACGAACCGATCCGGGCGTCAGCGACAGGCGCGGTGCCACGTTGTGCATCGCGATCGTCCCGAGTTCGCGATGGGGCAACTCAATGATGTCGTTGCGTGCCTTGAAGTGGGGGTCCGCAAGCATCTCCGGGGCGCGGTACATCATCCCAGCTGGCACGCCACCGTCATGAAGCCTTTCGGATAGTCCGTCAAGAGGGAGGGTGGAGGTCCAGGCGGAGATCAAGCGGTCGATCTCCGCCTGGTTGGCGCCACGTGCCGCGTGCGTTGCGAAGCGGAGGTCCTCAGCAAGGTCAGGGCGGCCCATCACGGCCGCGAGGCGACGGAACACCGCGTCCTGATTGGCGGCGATCAGCAGCAGGTGGCCGTCGGCTGTCGGGTAGACGTTGGAGGGGACGACGTTGGGAAGAATCGGCCCCGTCCGCTCGCGGACATAGCCGGCGACGGTATATTCGGGAATCAGCGACTCCATCATCGCCAGCACGGCTTCGTAGATAGCGGAGTCCACCACCTGCCCGCGACCCGTCCGTTCGCGTGCGTGGAGCGCGATGAGCCCGCCCAACGCAGCATAGGTGCCGGCAAGCGAGTCCCCGATGCTGATACCGGCGCGACTGGGCGGCGTCGTAGGGTCCCCGGTGACGTAGCGCAGACCCCCCATGGCCTCACCGATGGCACCGAAGCCGGCCCGGTCAGCGTAGGGCCCATCCTGCCCATAGCCGGTGACGCGGATCAGCACGACCCGCGGGTTGATGGCGCTCAGGACATCGTAGCCGAGTCCCCAGCGCTCGAGCGTGCCGGGACGAAAGTTCTCCACGACCACGTCGGCATGCGCAACCAGCTGGCGCGCCAGATCCTGCCCCTGCGGCGTCCGGAGGTTGCACGTCACCGACTTCTTGTTACGTGCCACCACCGGCCACCAGAGCGATTGGCCGTGCGGCTTCTCGCGACCCCATTGCCGCATCGGATCGCCCCGTACGGGTTCCTCGAGCTTGATCACCTCGGCGCCGAAGTCGGCCAGCAGTTGCGCGCAGAACGGGCCAGCGAGCAGCTGTCCCATCTCGATCACGCGGACGTCGGATAGCGGCAGGATTTCCTCGCCTCGGTCGGTGTCGGTCATCGCCCGCCTGTCCTTGCCGGTCCGTCACCGTCGTGGACGGGGGGTGCGGGTAGCCGGAGGAATACGTTGCGTCCGGCGTACAGGTGTGCCCTCATCGCCGACTCTGCCCACGGCCCATCGTGATGTCGCAACGCCTGCAGCACGTCACGGTGCTGGTGGAAACTGTGGCGTAGATCGTTGTCGGTATACCGGCGGAACGTCTGCAGTACCAGCGCAACTTGCACCACTCCCGCCAGCAGCGGGATCAGGCGCTGATTGCCTGCGGCGACCAGGATGCCGCGGTGGAACTCGTTGTTGAGGTGAGTGATGGTGTCAAGCCGTTCATGCCGCGGCGACAGCTGCAGTTCGTCCATCTGGTCGGCGAGCTCGCCCAGACGACCCAGAGCGCTGTCGTCGATCCTCCCCGCAGCCAGCCGAGCGGCGTAGCTCTCCAAGAGGGCCCGCAGTTCGAAGATCTCGCCGACGTCTCGGTCAGACCATTCCGGCACCGTCGCACCGCGGTTCGGAGTGAATTTGAGGATTCCCTCGGCGTCGAGACGACGTAGCGCCTCCCTGACGGGCGTACGACTGACTCCGATGGTGGCGGCCAGATCTTCCTCCCGGAGGTGGGTCCCTGGCGTGTAGTCTCCTGCAACCAGCGACTGGCGGATGGCGCGGTAGGCCTGCTCAGTGGCCGCCAACTTGAGACCTCCGATTGCGTGTCGAGCCGCAGTACCCGCATGCCCTCTCGCTTTTGTATACAATAACAGCCAGGAAGTGAGCCCGTCAATGGTTCTGCCCGCGGAGGTGTCGCATGAGTACCAGAGCGGTAACCATCGTTGAGGTTGGACCGCGGGATGGCCTCCAGAACGAGGCGACAGCCGTGGGCACTGCCGCGAAGATCGAATTGATTCAGCGCAGCCTCGCTTCCGGCGTGACCCGGATCGAGGTTGCCAGCTTCGTGAGCCCCAAGCATGTGCCGCAGATGGCAGACGCAGAGGCAGTCGTGGCGGGTCTCCCTCGCCATCCGGGTGTTAGCTATATCGGCTTGGTCGTCAACCGGCGCGGATTCGAGCGTGCTTTGGCCGCCGGCGTGGACGAGGTCAACTTCGTGGTCGTGGCGACCGATACCTTCAGCCAGCGCAACCAGGGTATGCTCACATTCAGCGCGTGCGATTCGTGGGCAAGCTTCTCGGGCGCGGTACGACCGGCAGGCATGCGGAGTTCGGTGACGATCGGTGCCGCCTTCGGGTGTCCGTTTGAGGGAGAGGTGCCTGTGGAACGGGTCGTCGAGCTGGCTCGGCGGATTGCGGAGACGGAACCTGACGAGATCGGCCTTGCGGACAGCATCGGATCTGGCGTCCCGACGCAGGTGGCGGACCGCGTCGCCGCCGTGCGGGAGGTCATCGGTGCCATTCCGCTGCGCTGCCATTTCCACAACACACGAAACGCCGGCATGGCCAACGCCGTCGCTGCGATCGGGGCCGGAGTGGATGCGTTGGATGCCAGCCTCGGCGGCATCGGGGGCTGCCCGTTCGCACCTGCCGCGACCGGCAACATTCCCACGGAAGATCTGGTCTGGATGCTCGAACGGATGGGCGTGCGGACGGGGCTCGACCTTGGGGGTCTTGTCGACGCGGCGCACTGGTTGGCGACCCAACTCGGCAAGCAGTTACCAGCCCTCGTGAGCCGCGCTGGAGTCTTTCCGACCCCCATTGTCGCGGCGTGAGCGGCACACGATCCTGTCGGCCCCGATATTCGGGAGAGCGACGTTGTGACGTTGCGCGACCGCCCGGTGCTAGGATGCGGCCGGAGGCCGCCCAGTGATCGACGACT
>JADEYI010001271.1_pt1 | contig 20395 bp, 19 predicted proteins | sample 8542331 | NCBI WGS metagenome assembly JADEYI01 (sample SAMN16510988, study PRJNA670497) | mine drainage metagenome | isolation source: biofilm near Copperflume 1 | place: Germany: Marsberg coppermine Kilianstollen | collected 2018-02
ACAAGCACAAGGCCCCCACCCATCCCCACATCCGCCCCTTGTCCCTACAGGACGGAGGCGCATCCGTTGCCGATTTTGGTTGTCAAAGTTCATCAGGACGCCGGGGACGCAGGCGTCCCATTATTACCGCATTCGGTTGTCAAACATCATCAGGACGGGAGATGGACGTTGCTCATGATTACCCGATTCGGTTGGCAAAGATCATCAGTGCGCAGCTCCACATCTCACTCTATGGCTACTATTTAACTCTAGTACGATTCAGTGAGCATAGAAGTAGCGTTGAGGCTTGATCTGGTTAACGAAAGTACTCTAATGAGATGTTTGCGCTTTCCAATGAGGGCAGGGTTGGATGGTCGTGTTCGACAACTGCCCATATGTTCTGTTGCTGCGCGAAGGCAGTTATGCTTTGCATGTCCAGTATGCCCCTGCCAACTTCGGTCATTGAACGGTCGGGGGCCATATCCTTGAAGTGAATGAGAGCTACGCGCTGGCCCAGGCTGTTCAATAGAGCAAGCGGGTCATAACCGGCATAGGCTGCCCAGTATATGTCAAGCTCGATTTTGACAAGGGCTGGATCGGTAATTGCCAGCAGGTGTTCGAGTAAGGTGTGGCCTTCGATACTGGTAAATTCAAAGTCGTGGTTGTGATACCCAAAGTCGATGCCCTGATCGCGTAAGCGCTGGCCGATGCTATTCAGTTGCGGCCCCAGAGCGCGTATGCCATCAAGGGTGCGCAATGCCTGTGGAATCGAGGGCAAGACCATTACCGGACAGTTTATTGCGCGGCAACAGGTAATCGAAGCGTCAAGTTGCTCTCCGGTCAGCAAGTTCAGTCCCACGTGCGTACCAGCCACTTGCAGGCCGGTTTCAGCCAGAAGCGAGTTGATGGCCTGCGCGGAGAGGCTGCCATAGCCGGCAAATTCTACTCCCGCGTAGCCCATGCGCGCCACGCGCCGCAAGGTACCTTCAAAATCGCGTTGCGTTTCGTCTCGCACGGTATAGAGTTCAAGCGCCACCTGTGAATACTGCATTCGTTCTCCTTGTTAATACAGTAGCGACACCCCTTGTGGGTGTCTCGTCTGGCTCTGTCCGCCCCTTGTGGGTGTCTCGTCTGGCTCCGTCCGCCCCTTGTGGGTGTCTCGTCTGGCTCCGTCCGCCCCTTGTCGCTACTGGTTTTTGCCGTCCGAATGGGGTAATGAAAGCACTCTGTGTCCTGGTAAATTTTACCAACCACCATGGATAACGTTTTGTCATCCTGAGCGCAGCGAAGGGTCTGACTGACCAGGCACCGAGATCCTTCGCTACGCTCAGGATGACAAGACCGGTTAAGGTCGGGAAAATCCATCAGGATACCTGGACGGGACACCCGCAAGGGGTGTCGCTACTGGTCTTTCATTAAGATAACACATACAAGAGGGCATATGTATGCGATACAATAGAGCTATCGGCCAGTAATTTCGCGGCTAGAAATTACGATGAAAGAAGAGATTGATCCACATATGAAGGCTAAAACCGCGTTGGGTATCGTTGGATGCGGCAATATCAGTTCGACGTATCTGCAAGCGCCGCTGTTATTTGAGAATTTGTATGTCGCGGCCTGCGCCGATATGGATTTGAAGCGAGCGCAAAGCCAGGCTGAGAAATATGGCGTTCCGCGAGTTTGCGGCGTTGAAGAGTTGCTGGTTGACCCGGAGATTGACATCGTGGTCAATTTAACGGTGCCAGCCGCGCACGCGGAGATTTCGCTGGCCGCGCTGGCGGCTGGAAAATCGGTGTATGGCGAGAAGCCGCTGGCGATCAACCGTGAAGATGGGCAGGCTATTTTACAGGCAGCGAGCGCGAGACACTTGCGTGTTGGCTGCGCGCCGGATACGTTCCTGGGCGGCGGCCTGCAAACGTGCATCAAGCTGATTAACGATGGGGAGATCGGCACGCCGGTCGCGGCTACGGCGTTCATGGTAAATCATGGCATGGAATACTGGCATCCGGACCCGTATTTTTTCTACCAGCCCGGCGCGGGTCCCCTGTACGACGTTGGCCCCTATTATCTCACCGCCCTGGTTGCTATGATGGGTCCTATCGAGCGTGTGACCTCTTCGATGAAGATCACCTTTCCAGAGCGCACGGTGAGCAGCGCGCCCAATGCTGGCAAGAAGATTCCCGTCAATACGCCGACGCATATTACGGGCATCATGGATTTTGCGAACGGCGCTACCAGCACGCTTATTACGAGTTTCGATGTGTGGCATCATCGTCTTCCCTATATTGAGATATACGGCACCGAAGGCTCTCTCAGCGCCCCTGACCCCAATACTTTTCGCGGGCCGGTCTACCTGCGCCGGGCGAAAGATGAGCAGTGGCGCGAGATAGCTTTGACGCATGGCTATACGAAGAACAGTCGCGGACTGGGACTGGCTGATATGGCGCAGGCGATGCGTTCGGGACGAATGCATCGCGCAAACGGCGAAATGGCGTTCCATATTCTCGATGTTATAGAATCTTTGATGCAATCCTCCAGGGAGGGCAGGCATATTGCTGTGAGCAGCACCTGCACTCGTCCTGAGCCGTTCGCGCCGGGCGAACACCGCCGGGCAGGTGAAAACTAAAGTAGTACTCTGTCAAACTTCATAGAGACATCCCGGCTGTCATTCTGAGCGAAGCGAAGAATCTCACTCCGGCAAGAGATTCTTCGCTTCGCTCAGAATGACAGCCAGAGCGGCCAATGAAGCTCGACAGAATAGTAGGAGCAAAAGCATGTCACCGATTAAAGGACCGGCACTCTTTTTAGCGCAATTCGCGCAAGATGTTCCCCCGTATGATACGCTGGAACATATCAGCGCGTGGGCAAAGGAAATGGGCTTCATCGGGGTGCAGATACCGGCCTGGGATAGCCGTTTGATTGATCTTGAGAAAGCGGCTGAGTCAAAGCAGTATTGTGACGAACTCAAGCGGCAGTGCAACGGGCTGGCTATCACCGAGCTTGCGACGCACCTGCTGGGACAGCTTGTGGCGGTACACCCGGCTTACGATACGATGTTCGATAGCTTTGCCCCGCCAGCGCTGCACGGGCAGCCGAAGGCGCGAACAGAGTGGGCTATGCGCCAGATGACGCAGGCCATCAAGGCTTCCAGCAACCTGGGGCTGCGCGTTCTGCCGACGTTTTCAGGCGCTTTGCTATGGCCGACCATGTATCCGTGGCCGCAGCGCCCGGCGGGGCTGGTGGAACTGGGCTTTGGCGAGCTGGCGAAACGCTGGCAGCCGATCCTGAATACGGCGGATGAGTATGGCATCGACCGGCCTATGAGATTCATCCCGTCGAAGATTTGCACGACGGCGTGACGTTTGAACGCTTCCTGGAAGCAACGGGCAACCACAGGCGCGCGCATATGCTGTACGACCCGTCGCATTTCGTGCTGCAATGCCTGGACTATATTGGCTACCTGGATGTGTATAAAGAGCACATCAAAGCGTTCCACGTTAAAGATGCCGAGTACCATGCTTCGCCGCGTTCGGGCGTCTATGGCGGCTACCAGGACTGGAAGGATCGTGCGGGGCGTTTCCGCAGCACGGGCGACGGGCAGGTCGATTTCAAGCGCATCTTTTCCAAATTGACGCAAAACGGCTTTGAAGGCTGGGCTGTGCTAGAATGGGAGTGCTGCATCAAGGATTCTGTGCAGGGGGCGCGCGAGGGCGCGGCCTTCATTCGCCGCATGATGATCGACGTGGCTACTCACGCCTTCGACGACTTCGCCGGGGGCGCAACGGATGAACAGGCCAATTATCGCATTCTGGGATTGGAAAAATGAAACAGGATATTTCACAGAGAAAACTACGCGCCGGTATCGCCGGCGGCGGCCAGGGGTCGTTCATCGGAGCGGTGCATCGTATCGCCTGCGAACTGGACGGGCAGGCCGAGGTGGTGGCGGGGGCGATGTCTGCTGATCCGCAGCGCGCTGCCGCCTCTGCTAAAGCATGGTATCTGCAACGTTCGTATGCCAGCTACGAAGAGATGGCCGAGGTTGAGGCTGGCCGGCCAGATGGCATCGATTTTGTGATGGTGACGACGCCTAATCACTTGCACTACCCGGTTGCGCGCGCATTTCTGGAACATGGCATCCACGTGGTGTGCGATAAACCTGTGACATTTGACCTGGCGGAGGCGCAGGAACTGGCGCAACTGGTTGAGCGGACACGGCTGGTATTCGCGCTGACGCACACCTATACCGGCTATCCCGCTGTGCGCCACGCGCGCTCGCTTGTGCAGCAGGGAGCGATTGGCACGGTACGCAAAGCGCTGGTCGAATATGTGCAGGACTGGCTGATGGAACCACAGGAACTCAAGGGGAATAAGCAGGCCGAGTGGCGCACCGATCCCGCGAGATCGGGCATAGCGGGCAGCATTGGCGATATCGGTACACATGCTGAGAACCTGCTGAACTATATCACCGGGCTGAATATCGCGGCGTTATGCGCTGATCTTACCAGCTTCATCGAGGGAAGACGCCTGGACGATGACGCCAATATGCTGCTGCGCCTGGAAAACGGCGGCAAGGGCGTCCTCACCTGCTCGCAGATCGCGGCGGGCGAGGAGAACGCGCTGAGTATTCGCATCTATGGCACGAAGGCGGGCCTGGAGTGGCACCAGATGGAACCTAACACGCTGATCTTCAAGCAGCCAGGCCAGCCGCGCCAGTTGCTGCGCACCAACATGCCATATATGAGCGACGAGTCAAAAGCGCTGACCCATGTTCCCGCCGGTCATCCAGAGGGCTACCTGGAAGCCTTCGCCAACATTTATAAGCTGGCGATTGCCGATATTCGCAGGGTTGAGTCTGGCAAGCAGGCGCAGGGTGGATACCCGACGGTGTACGATGGGCTGCGCGGTATGCGATTTATCACCAGGGTGGTGGAGAGTTCGCAAAAAGGCGCGGTATGGGTTGATTTTTAGGGTAACAGGGCTACAAATATTGAGCTATCTTCGCCAGTAACTCATCGATCTCAAAGGGCTTCGCTAAAAAATCGTCAGCGCCCGCCAGTCGCGCTGCTTCCTCTGCGCTGGGATGGGCAGAAAACATAATCACGGGAATATGTTTGGTTTCATCGTGCTTTTTAAGGTGCCTGGCAATCTCACGCCCATCTTTACCGGAGAGCAACATATCAAGGAGAATGAGTTGTGGCAATCCGCCATTGTGGAGATTTTCTGCATATTCACCCTTGTCTGTGGTTGTGACAGCAAATCCCTCATCTTCCAAAATCTCTTGCAGAAATTCTAAAATATCCGGTTCATCATCAACTACGAGAATCTTTTTCTTCATGTTTTGTCTATTCTCAATCACTGATAGGCCGTTGCTCGTTATGAGCGCTTCCTTTCCATAAGAGGCAAGGAAAAATGAAATGTCGATCCTTCGCCTTTATTACTCTCGACCCACATAGTGCCCTCGTGTCGTCGAATGATTTCATACGAAAGATAAAGGCCAATACCCAGACCTGGATAGGTTTTTTCTTCCGGGTCTGTCACCTGGTAGAAACGCTCAAAAATCTTCTGCTGGTGTTCTTTGCCGATACCGATGCCGAAATCCTGGACGCTGACTTGAGCATTCTGGGAATCGCGGGCAACATGTATCACGACCATATCTGCATGGGGTGAATACTTGATGGCGTTGGTAATCAGGTTAATTAGCACCTGCCCAATGCGATCTCTATCAGCATAAATTTGCGCTTCTGCTGTACCATTCAGGCGAAGTTGATGGCCTGGTGTGGCGGCTTGAAGATTTTCTATCGTTTCCTTGATAAGCGTATCGAGGTCAAAGGGTTCTTCGCGGTAGATAACTTTACCGGTCAGTATTTTGGAAACATCCAGCAAATCGGTGATGAGTTTGGTGAGCTTGTTCAGTTGGGCATCCATGCGAGCGAGGTAATGCAGCGTTTTCTCATCAGCTTGTTTTGCCAGGCGTCGTTGGAAGAGATTGGTGAAACCTTTGAGACTGGTGACAGGCGTTTTAAGTTCATGGCTTGCCATACTGATAAACTCATCTTTACGCCGTTCAAGTTCTTTCTGATCTGAGATATCCAACACCAGGGCAATGCGCCGCGCTAGCTCCCCGGCAAACACCATATCTTCCTGTGTGTAGCGTCGATAGGGTTGGACGGAGGAAAAGGTGATCGCGCCGATGGTTTGGCCCCGCGCAATCAGTGGTACGCCCATATAGGACTGCAAGCCAAGCGCATTGATGATGGAGAGCATCTCAACGTCATCTTGCACTGTTTCAAGTACGTCGCCGGAGACGCTAGAGATCAATTCTGGCTTGCCGGTTTCAAGGAGTCGCTGGAGACCGTGCGTCATATTTGACTTGTCTTTGTATTGTTCATAGAGCGCTCGCACCAGAGAAATTTTTTCGGGATCGATATGATTCACGCTAATTTCTTTGATCTGCTGTTTCTCATCGAGAATAGCAATGCGGCAGTAGTCTGCCAGCGTTGGCACAATAAGCTCTGCTATTTCTTTGAGTGTAATCTGATGATCGAGAGAAGAGGTCAAAACATTACTTGCCTGGTTGAGTACGTGCTGTTGTTCCGCCGCATGTTTGCGCGCGGAAATGTCCCTGAAGTTCGCTACATACGTCTGGATAGTTGGGTCATGCAGGTAATTGGTGATGGTACTTTCGATCCAGCGTACCGAACCATCTTTATGAAAGTACGGATGCTCGACGGTGACGGTGAGACCGGGAGTTTCGGCGACAGACCGAAATTGCTCTACAACCTCTTCTGGATAACCAGGAGGGAAAAGATCATGAGTCCGCCGACCGACTAATTCATGAGGGGAATAGCCTAAAATCTTTTGCACCTGTGGACTTACAAAGAGAAAAATACCCGCGCTGGAAACTAATGCAAGAGCGTCGGAACTGTTTTCAATGAGGGTGAGGAGCAATTTTTCATTACTTTTGAAGACCTCTACTGCTTTTGAAAGAACACGAGGCTTCCTGGCCGAAGTTGACATTGATCTATACCCTCACTTTGATGTTAGAAAATTATATGCGACCACTATACCATCTTGATCTGCTTAAACCAAGTGAACAATAAAAATGGCTATGGACCAACTTGGATGCTCCGGGTAATTCCCTGATCTATTTGACATTGCATTCCAATGGTGGGTATAGTATTTTCGTCACTAGATATTGTTTTCATCGGGTGGCCTGTGAGTGCAGGCAGAATAGGGAAGCCGGTGCGATTCCGGCGCAGTCTCACGCGCTACTGTAACTGGTGAGCGGCTCATCCTCTTCTGAATGAAGAGATCATGCCACTGTTCGCGAACGAATGGGAAGGCACGATGGGCGGCGTTTGTAGCCAGGAGTCAGGAGACCTGCCCGGTGAAGTATGCTCACAATCCTTCGCGTAAGAGGGGCGGGCTGCCGGAACATCGCCGACCTGTGTAAGACGCATCTTTGCGTTTGACCCATCGCGTCTGTACCTGTTTCAGGTTGACCTCCATTGCACGCAAGGAGACAACGAGCGTTGTAATAACATGGAGGTTACAACCCGATGCTCTCCCGTGTCACATTCCATTCCGTTCATCGACTTTTACTTGTGTTGCTGCTGGTGCTGTTTGCGCTGCTGGCGGCCTGCGGGCAAAGTTCGCCCACCACGACGGGTGGTGGTTCGAAGCCGGCACCAACTCCCACGGTTGTTCGTGACTACTATGGCACGCCGGTGGTTTTTCCGACGAGCGCGCCGCAACGGATTGTTTCACTGGTTCCCAGTTCGAGCGAGATTCTGGGAGCGTTGAACCTGCAAAGCCGCGTGGTGGGGGTAGATTATTACACGGCGTATCCAGCCGCGCTGGCAAAGTTACCAAAGGTGTCCGATGTCAATGGCAAATACAACATCGAGCAGATTGCGGTTTTGAAGCCCGACCTAGTGCTTAGCTATGGAGGTTTGACCAGGCAGTACGACCGGCAACTGCAAAGCCTGGGGCTGCGCGTCGTTGATCTGCCCATAGCCAACCTTAAGCAGGTGCTCTCGGAAATTCTGGTAGTTGGGCGTCTGACCTTTACACAAAGCGCGGCCCAGACGCTCGTCAATTCATTACAGCAGCAGATTGATGCGATCAAGAAGACTGTGGCAGGCACAACGGCGCCCCGCGTGATGCTGGAAATAGACGACAGCACGCCTGGCAAGCCGTATGTGTTCGGTGGAGGTTCCTATGGCGATGAACTGTTGCAGGATGCCAACGGGGTCAACATTTTCCACGGCGATACCAATAACGGTGGCTATCCACAGGTGACGGACGAGGCGGTCATCGCCGCCAATCCGCAGTTCGTGATCTTGACGGAAGACCCGGCATTCGGCGGGAATCCCGCGCAGGTGTATAAACGTGCCAACTGGGGCAGCATCGAAGCCCTCAAATTGCGCCAGGTGTATCGCATCAATGTGAACATCACGCAGCAGGCGGGGCCGCGCCTCGTCGAGGGGCTGCAATGCCTTGCGCGGCTGATTCATCCTACCAGTTTTACGGGGGCGCTGCCGACGTATTGTACGGGAACAGTGTAGGAGCTATGAAAAGGGGTCTCGCGGGGTGGAGGAGACGCGCGTCTCCTCCACCCCGCGAGACCCCCTGTAAATATATTCCCCACTTCTACGTGATGATAGTATGTGGCAACGATATATGTCCGGCCAGGTCACTATATCGCCAAAAAGGAAATACGTAGAGGAGTTACAGTCGTAGATAATGATCGAGAACATTGCTATTGTCATTCCGGCCCTCAATGAAGAAGACGCGCTCCGCCACTTGCTCCCTGAGATTCCACAGACGCACGCTCAATGGGTGATTGTTGTCGATAATGGTAGCACGGATGAGACGGCCAGTGTCGCTCTGAGCGCGGGAGCCGTTGTGGTGACGGAAGCGCAACGCGGCTATGGGCGGGCCTGTCTGAGCGGTTTTCAAAAGGCTTGCGAGCTGGGAGCTGAACTGGTTATTTTTATGGATGGTGACGGAAGCGATGATCCCGCGGATCTGACGTTGATGCTGAAACCAATCTGGGAAGGACGGGCGGATTTTGTGATCGGTTCGCGTGTAAGCAAAAACGCCGAACCGGGCGCGGTACCGCCGCAGGCCAGGCTGGGGAACTGGCTGGTGAGCGGGCTGATTCGTTTGCGCTTTGGCGCGCGTATACACGACATCGGGTCATTTCGCGCGCTTCCTTGTTCGGTAGTAGAATCATTGGGGATGCGCGAAATGACGTATGGCTGGCCTGTGGAAATGGTGGCCAAGGCGGCGCGAGCAGGGTATCGCATCGTAGAAGTCCCGCTGCACTACCGGTTGCGCAGTCATGGGCGTTCAAAGGTGGCTGGCACGATTTCGGGAAGCGTAAAGGCGGCTTATTTCATGTTAAAGACAACGCTGCGCTACGCCAGTACGAGGAGGGCGCATGGCTGATACCGCGCTCGTAATCGTAGCTCGCTATCCACAGGTGGGGACGACCAAAACGCGGTTAGCGCGAGCGCTTGGTAACGAGGAGACGGTGCAACTCTATCGCGCTTTTCTGACCGACCTGACTCAAAGGTTTGCCGACTGGCCTGAATATGACCTGCACTGGGCATATACACCTGCCGGGGGGGACTTTGCAGAGTTTATGGCAGAGCTTGCGCCGGCGCTTGTCCGGCATATGCGCTTCTTTCCGCAACAGGGAGAAGGGCTTGGTGAGCGGTTGCATAATGCCTTTCGCTGGACGTTTGAACATGGCTACAGGCGCACCGTGCTGATTGGCTCCGATTCGCCGCATATCGACAGGGATACCGTAGCAAGGGCAAGGGACGCGCTTGATAAAGCCGATGTTGTGCTGGGGCCTGCGGAGGATGGCGGCTATTATATGATTGCCATGCACAGGCCGCATGATGTCTTCCGGGATATACCTATGAGCACCAGTGCGGTTTTGCGGATGACTATCGAGCGGGCGCAACGCCAGGGCTTAGAGGTGAATACCGCAGAAACATTATTCGATATTGACGAATTGCCAGACCTGGCGCGTTTAGCACAAATGCTGAGAACAAAGGCTTCTCTTGCGCCCGCAACAGCCGCCTGTATAGAACAGATGAAGGAGTTTGCATGACTACCACCGCCGTCTCTGTAGATGTATTGCCGCGCTCACTCTATATCGAACCGACCAGCCGGTGCAATGAATTTTGCCAGCAATGCCCGCGCACGTTGCTCTCGCGAGAGGACGATCGCGATTTGAGCTTTGACAACTTTCGCTACATCGTGGATCAGTTTCCTGTACTGGAGCGCGTGGTGCTGCACGGGCTGGGCGAACCGCTGCTCAACAAAGAACTGCCGCGTATGGTGCGGTACCTCAAAGAGCGGGGAACGTATGTGCTTTTTAATTCCAACGGCATTGCGCTTACCGCGATGAAGGGACAGGACCTGATCGACGCCGGGCTGGATGAATATCGCCTCTCGATGGATGGCGCGACACGCGAGACGTATGCCCATGTGCGCGGCGTGGATGCTTTTGATAAAATCTGGCGCAACATCGGCGCGTTCGTGAAGCGGCAGAAAGAACAGGATGCCAGCAAGCCAGCCGTTTCGTTGTGGTTCACGGCGATGAAGGAGAACCTGCACGAATTGCCGGGTTTGATTGACCTGGCATATGAGCATGGCATTCGCGAGGTCTACTTACAACGGCTGGTCTTCTTCGAGCAAGGGTTGGCATTGTCGAAACAGGCGCTGTTTCGCCGCTCGACGCGGGAAGAACTTGATCTGGTAGAGAGTTGCGCTCAGATATGTAAGGAACGCGGCATCTTCTTCAACGCGGCTGGTTCCGCGACACCCGTAGAAAGTTTGATTCGCGATTTTGGCGAGCGACCCTGGTCGGGCTGCCGGCGACCCTACACGCTGACCTATATTACATCGAGCGGGAATGTGCTTTCGTGTTGTTTTGCCCCTTTTGGACATAGAAGCGCGCGCGAGTACCAGGAGGAGCGGGTGATCGGCAACATTTTCAAGGAACCCATAAAGGCTATCTGGCATGGCGAGCGCTACGAAGCGTTTCGCAGGGCTTTCGAGAGCGATCACCCCGCCCGGCACTGCTCGCAATGCGGGTTGAACTGGAGCTATTAAAAGAAAATATGGTATAATCTAGATAGAAACCAGAGGATCAGGTAAGTTTTGTTCTCCAGGCGAGAACAAAGGAGAACAAGTAGTATGCATCTCGACCCCGATATGATGGACAGGCACAGAATGATGGGCGAACATGGTATGATGGGCGGCCATGGTATCTATCCTCTGATGTCCTGGATACCCGGAGGATTGTTGCTCAGTTTAATTCTATTTGTGGGAATCTCATGGCTCGTTATACTCTGGCTGAACTATCAAAATAAAGCGCCTGCGACGCGATACAATGAGCAGCCTCAAGACCTGTACCAATCGTACGAGCTGGGATATCGAGCTCACCAACCTGTGACGGAAATATATATGGAAGGTGAACGAGAATATCACTATCCTCAGATGGAGCGCAGCGCCACGCTGATAGAGTTAGAGTATCCACAACAGGAGTTGCCCGGGCAGAAATAAACCGCTGTCTTCCTCTACCATCGAAGGATTATCTGCTTAAATGGCAGGCGCTTGCTATGGGATGGCGCGAAAATATTTGACACCCCAATCGGTAACCAGGTACCTGTTGTCCCGCGCCACGCAATCTGATTGCTTGCGCCTTGCGAAACACGCCTTCATCAATAAACTCTTCGGTGGTAGCAATACCTTGCGCAAGAGGCCATGGATCGAGGAAGTATTTCAATTGTTGCACATAGACATACTTTGCGTCAGAAGTAGCGAAGTTATGGTAATTCTGTCATTATGTCAAACCACCTCTTTCCGGTTGCTGAAATACACAAGCCGTGTTATGATGCTTAAGGAGATAGAAGAGGTAAAAATATTCAAGAAAGTTGGAGAAGAGAATGCCAGCAAGCGATGAAAACAGCGAGAATACCTACATAATAGATACTGAAAGCGCGGCTGAAATGGCGCGGCTGATTGATCAGAGCCGTTGCATGAACGAGGCCACGGGCGGTCTCTTCCCCGACAAGAGCGACCTTTCCGGCATTCATACGGTACTCGATGTGGCATGTGGACCTGGCGAATGGGTGCAAGAGGTGGCTTCGATGTACCCTCACATCACGCTGGTGGGTATCGATATTAGTAACATGATGATCACGTATGCCAGGCAGCGAACGCGGGTACAAAAGCTTACCAATGCCAGTTTTCAGCTTATGGATGCGCGTACCCCTCTCGCATTTGCAAATGGGGCTTTCGATCTTGTCAATGCGCGTTTCATGGCTGCTTTTCTTCCGAGGAATGACTGGCCCCGCGTGGTGCAAGAATTTGCGCGGCTCACACGAACAGGGGGGACGATTGTGCTTACCGAGACAGATATCTGCAGCAAGGGTAGCACAAACAGCCCGGCAATAGAAGAGTTGAATGACCTGGGCCGCGAGGCTGTCTACAAGGCGGGCCTCTATTCAAGCACGGGAACGTTGGTGACATCGGTGATGGAGCAGTTCTTACAGGAGGCGGGATGCCAGGATATCCAGAAGAAGTGGCATACGCTTGATTTCTCGGCGGGAACGGCAGCCCTTCCGGTAATTTATTCCAACCTCAGCGTCGCGCTGAAACTGGTGCAACCGTTTCTCCTCAAGATGGTGCAAACCACGCAAGAGCATCTTGACGAATTGTACGAGCAGGGAATGCAAGAGATGATGCAAGATGATTTCCGCGCCGACACGAAGTTTTTGACGGTCTGGGGAAATTAAGAGCGGCTAGAATCTCTCACGATAAGTTCGGGTTGGTACGTAATATGCTTGTGCTGGTGAGTGGTGGGATTATTTGCCTCGTCGAGAAGAAGTTCAGCGGCTGCGCGTCCAAGTTCGTATTTTGGCTGCCGAATTGAGGTGAGCGGTATGGCAAGGACGCTGGCGAACTCGACATCATCATAGCCAACCAGCGCCATGTCCCCAGGAATGGAGATGCCCTGCTTGATCAAACCGCGCATCAGGCCAAGGGCTAGAAGATCATTGGCGCAAAAAACAGCAGTGGGCATTGGCCCGGAGCTAAGTAGTTTCGCGAGACACTCCTCACCCTCCCTGGCGCTTTGAGCATGGGTGGGAATATCAACAATGGCGCGATCAGGGTCAAGGCCTGCCGTTTTCAAAGCGCGTATCATGCCGCGTCGCCGGTCTGCGACCTGGCGGATACTGATCGGCCCATGCACGAAGCCGATGCGCTGGTGCCTACCTTCAAGTAGATGGGCGGCAGCGAGTTCGCCCCCTCGCACATCATCGACGGCCACTGAACAGAGGTCCTTGATACGGCTGGGGCGGTCGAGCAGCACGACAGCGATGCCCCGCTGGCGGAAGCGTTGCAGGTAGCTGGCATCGCTCTGCACTGGCGTAATCAGGACTCCCTGCGCGCGCTGCTCCTCAAGCACTTGAAGGTAGTGATTTTCCTTATCAATGGAATCGTCCGAATTGCATAGAATGACCACGTATCCTGCCTGGTTGGCAAGGTCCTCGACGCCTCGCGCGACTTCTGTGAAAAAGGGGTTGGCGACATCGAGCACAACGAGGCCGATGTGCTGGCTGGTGCCTGCGCGCAACTGGCGCGCCGAACCGTTGCGCACAAAGCCAATTTCCTCGATGGCAGATTTCACACGTTCCCGCGTCTCGTCGGCAACGATCTCTGGCCGGTTCAGCACATTGGATACGGTTCCAAGCGAAACGCCGGCGCGCTTCGCGACATCCCGGATATTTGACTTTGAACTCATGTGAGTATATTTCCTCATCTGCTCGATGGGTGTAACGTATTTCTATGATACCCTGCGCTATACTAACCGATGAGAATCAAGCAACAGAACCTCACGCATATAGTATGTCACAGATGATCGACATTGCTGTCGAGTTGACCAGGGCGGGGGCAAGCCCCGCCCGTACCCTACTACGAACGAGCAGGCGAAGCCGGACAGGGTAGAGGCGGGGCTTGCCTTTCACTGATAAGTTTTTTTAACATGCGCAAGTCGCCAGAGGCTGTCATCCTGAGCGCAGCGAAGGATCTCTCGTCGGTTGCGCGCAGATCCTTCGCTGCGCTCAGGATGACAACTTCCACCTTACCGACCCCTTTCCTAATAAACTTACCAGTGAAAGGCTGCCCACCCTGGCCGCCTATCCACATTGCAGGCAAAACCCTTGACAAGATGCCAATTTATATTTATACTTGCTCTTATTGAAACGTTTCAATTCAACAGTGTCTATTTGATTGTTGGAGGAAGTCGGACGGACCGCGCTTATCTGGCAACCGACTTTTTATGATCTTGACTTTCCTCGAACAACGCGGCGGCTGTTTTTCGCGTTTTGTTGAAACGATTCAATACACCAATAATTGTACTGTACAGGATATTGTCCGTCAAGTTTGTCTGTGAGGAGTGGAAAGCGCGTGGCGAAACCTGCTGACCCAATCATTGAACTGCGTGGGATTGCCAAACAATTTGGTGGCGTGCAGGCCCTGCGTGGTGTTGACATTCGCCTGTTCCCTGGCGAAGTCCAGGCGCTGGTGGGCGAGAACGGCGCGGGCAAAAGCACGCTGGTGAAAATCCTGGCAGGCATCCACAAGCCGGACGCGGGGGTCATGAAAATGGGGGGCGAACTGGTAGAACTGCGTTCGCCTACCCAGGCCCAGGCTCTGGGCATCGCGGTTGTCTACCAGGAACCGATGCTTTTCCCCGACCTCAATATTGCTGAAAATATCTTCATGGGTCGTCATCCGCGTGATCGTTTCGGGCGCGTGAATTGGAAGCGCATGTATCGCGAGGTCGATCAACTGCTGGAATCGCTGGATGTGGCGCTCAGTTCCCGCACGCCGGTACAGGGACTATCCGTGGCCGAACAACAGATGGTAGAGATCGCCAAGGCTCTTTCCCTGCAAGCGCGGGTGTTGGTGCTGGATGAACCAACAGCGGCGCTCTCATCGCACGAGGTTGAAGAATTATTTGCCATTGTGAAACAACTACGCGAGCGCGGTGTAGCCATACTCTTCGTTAGCCACCGCCTGGAAGAAGTTTTCAGGATCGCCGACCGCGTCACTGTCTTCCGCGATGGCACACATATTATTACAGCGCCTATCAGTGAGATAAATACCGAGGAGATGATCAAGCACATGGTGGGGCGCGAACTCTCCAGGCTTTTTCCCAAGGGTGAAGCTGAGATCGGGGAAGTGGCCCTGGAAGTGCGCCATCTCACGCGGGCAGGCGTTTTTGCCGATGTGAACTTCCAGCTTCGTAGGGGCGAGATTCTGGGTTTCGCGGGACTGGTAGGAGCCGGGCGCACCGAGGTGGCGCGCGTGCTCTTTGGCATCGACAGGGCTGAGGGTGGAGAAATCTGGCTCAAAGGTAAGAAGGTGCGCATCCGCTCGCCGCAGGAAGCGATGGATTACGGCATCGCTTATGTTCCTGAAGATCGCCACTTGCAGGGGCTGGTCATGAACTTCAGTATTGCCACTAATATTACGCTGCCTATCCTACAAAAGGTTTCGCGTTTGGGACTGGTAGACCCACGGAAGGAACAGAAGATCGCGGCTGAGCATTCGCGCCAGTTGAGCATCCGCTCCACGGGCGTAGAGCAGTTAGTCAACGCCCTTTCCGGCGGGAACCAGCAGAAAGTGGTGTTGAGCAAGTGGCTGGCGACCAATCCATCGGTGTTGATCCTGGATGAGCCGACGCGCGGCATTGATGTGGGGGCCAAAGCCGAAGTACACCGCATTATTTCAGATCTGGCTGCCAGGGGACTGGCGATTATTTTGATCTCTAGCGAACTGCCTGAAGTGCTTGCAATGGCCGACCAGGTTCTTGTTCTACACGAGGGACGCGTTACAGGCGCATTCGCGCGCTCCGAAGCGACTCAGGAGCGAGTAATGTTCGCCGCTACTGGACAGGATAGGTAATGAAAATGACCACCACGAGCCATGAAGTGGAATCCGCAAAGCAGCGCAATCACATGGGTCTGGCGCGTCTGCCTGGGCTGGTCAGCCGCGTGCGCGAACTGGGCCTGCTGGCAGTATTGTTTTTCATAATTCTCGTCGTCAGCGTTCAAGCCCCGCGCTTTCTGAGCATCGATAATTTCGTGCAGATTTTGCTCTCGGTTGCCATTATTGCTATTGTTGCCGTGGGCGAGACGCTGGTAGTGTTGACGCGCAATGTAGACCTGTCTGTCGGCTCAATGGTGGGCATCACCGCCTTTGTCACGGCCTACTTCTTTAAGCAGATTCCCAATACCAATATCATAGTGGGCATTCTACTGGGCTGCGTTCTAGGGCTGGCGCTGGGTAGTATCAACGGGCTGATCGTCTCGCTGGGGCGCGTCCCGGCGATTGTGGCAACGCTGGGTACGCTTTACGTCTACCGGGGCCTGCTTTTTGTAATCGGGTCTAACACTACCACGCAGGTCAACGCCTCTGATGTTCCACCGGGCTACCTGGCCCTGGCAACGACTCAAATACTTGGTATTCCGGCCTTGATTCTGATTGCCGCAGTAATCGCGATCATCGCCGCGTATTTTCTCCATGCTTCGAAGAGCGGTCGCCAGCTTTACGCGGTGGGCAGCAATCCCGCGGCGGCGGATATGATCGGCATTCGCCGGAACCGGCTGGTATTCGCGGCCTTCGCCGCTTCGGGGTTACTAGCCGGGCTGGCGGGAGTACTGTGGGGCGCGCGCTTCGCCACGGTGGGCGCGACCGCTGCAACGGGTCTGGAATTGCAGGTTATCGCAGCAGTGGTTGTGGGAGGAGTCAATATCTTTGGCGGATCGGGCACCATTCTGGGCGCGGTGTTGGGCGCGATTGTACTGGGAACGTTGCAAAACGCCTTAAATATTCTGAACATTTCGCAGTTCTGGTTGCAGGCAAGCTATGGCGCGGCTATCATCGGCGCGGTAGTACTCGATGCCATTATCACGCGCTGGGTGCAGCGAACCATCCTCGCCCGGAGGAAAAAAGTATGAAAAGACTTCGATCGCTGCTAATTACCTGGGAAGCGCTACTTGTAGTATTGCTCCTGATCAGTATTGGCGTCGGAGCTACGCGCTCGCCCTATTTTCTGAGTGGTTTCAACTTCTACGCGCTCACCAGTAACATCATGGAAATAGCCATCATGGCTCTACCGATGACGCTGATCATCATCGCCGGCGAAATTGATCTGTCGGTCGCTTCGACGCTGGGTCTCACGAGCGTTGTGCTGGGTCTGCTGTGGTCAAGGGGCTATCCCATGTGGCTGGCGATAGGAGTGGCGCTTTTGATTGGGATAGTGGCGGGCTGTCTCAACGGATTCCTCGTCACAAAGCTGGCCCTGCCCTCGCTGGTCGTGACGATTGGCACGCTCGCGCTTTATCGCGGCCTGGCCTATGTTGTACTGGGCGACCAGGCTGTGAGCAGCTTTCCCAGCGCGTTCACCAATTTCGGATTTGGTACGATCGGTAGCAGCGAGATTCCCTGGTCTGGTTTGATCTTTGCCATCCTGCTGATACTTTTCGTGGTGGTACTGCATTTCAGCCGCCTGGGCAGACAACTCTACGCCATAGGGAATAACAAAGAGGCGGCGCGCTTTTCTGGCATCAACGTGAGCCGGGTGAAACTACTGCTGTTTATTCTTTCCGGCGGGATCGCGGCACTGGCAGGAGTGATTTTTACGGCGCGTTTTTCCAGCGCTCGACCGGATAACGCAGTGGGGTTTGAACTGGTTGTGGTGACGGTTGTCTTACTGGGCGGGGTCAATATATTTGGCGGACGTGGCTCACTACTGGGGGTGGCGCTGGCTATTTTCATTGTCGCCATTTTACAGAATGTGCTCGGTTTGTTGAATATCAGTGGAGATATTCAGAGTCTCGCAATAGGATTGTTGTTGATTCTCTCTGTGCTGGGACCCAACGTTGCCCGGCGCATTCAGGTCGTTATAACCCGCCGGCGTCTTGTCGCGGGAAGTTCTTAACGAACGTAAAGGAGGGAGACAGTGAAAAAACTGTTTCAAACACTCGGGCCCAGTTTTCTTGTTTTTGTGCTGCTGATGCTGGTAGCCTGCGGGGGCACGACCACTGGAGGAGGTACTCCTACCCCCACAACCAGTAGCGGGGGCAACCTCAACATCGCGTTCTTGCCCAAGCAGATCAACAACCCGTACTTCGACACCGCGGCTAAAGGGGGTCAGCTGGCTGCTACGGACTTGAAGGGACAATTCAAGCAGGTTGGCCCATCGACAGCCAACGCAGCCGCCCAGGTACCGTTTATTACGACCCTCACCGAGCAGCGTGTCGGCGCTATCGTCATCTCGGGCGATGATCCCAATGCCGTCGCGCCTGCCTTGAAACAGGCCATGTCGCAGGGGGTCAAGGTCGTGAGTTATGATGCAGACGTGGCACCCGATGCGCGTAATGTGTTTATCAACCAGGCCAACAGCGAGCAAATTGGCCGCAGCGAAGTGGATTTGTTGGCCCAGCAAATCAATAGCGCCGGCCAGATCGCGGTGCTTTCGGCAGCCAGCACAGCTGCAAATCAGAACACCTGGATCGGCTTCATGAAGGACGAGCTGGCAACGAAGTACCCGAATATGCAACTGGTGAAGGTTGTGTATGGCAACGACGATGACCAGACCAGCTTTAATGATACGCTGGCCCTGTTGCAGCAGTACCCCAACCTCAAGGGCATCATTTCTCCCACCACGGTCGGAATCGCTGCCGCGGCTCGCGCGCTCGAATCGGTGAAAAAGGGCGGGAAGGTAGCTCTGACCGGCCTGGGTACGCCGAACCAACTGCGCCAGTACGTGAAGGATGGCACGATCAAAGGCTTTGAGCTGTGGGATCCCGGCAACCTGGGCTACCTGGCTTATTATGTCGCGGCCCTGCTGGTCGAAGGCAAGATCAAGGGGACTGTCGGCGAGACGTTCACGGCTGGCAAGCTGGGTAGTTACACCATCGGCGCTAATAATGTCGTGCTGCTTGGCCCACCAACTGTTTTCAACGCTGCAAACATCGATAATTTCAACTTCTAGCTGTTTCGTTACAATGCGGGGAGACATGTAGAGATATCCATTTCTTTGCATATCTTCTCGCAATGACTCAAGGAGGACGTTTTTCATCTCGACTAATACAGGTGAGTACGTGAGTTCAGAAATAGAAAATCGCTTGCAAGAGCGAGGTGTCACTATCGATACCATCTTCACCGCATTGCAACAATTCAGCATTGAGACGCCTTCGTGGGGCTATGGAGATTCGGGAACGCGCTTCAAGGTTTTTCACTGGCCGGGGGCGGCCAGTAGCCTGCGCGAGAAACTGGCAGACGCGGCCCAGGTGCAGCGTGTCACGGGCATCTGCCCGGGAGTCGCCATGCATATCCCGTGGGACAGAGAAGACGACTGGCGGGCGGTGAAGGAGTATGCGGGGCAACTCGGCCTGCATATTGGGGCTGTGAATCCGAACCTCTTTCAGGATGATGTCTACCGCTTCGGCAGTTTATGCCATTTCGACAGGGCGGTCCGGCAACGGGCGGTTGAGCATGTGATCGAATGCATCCAGATTGCGCAAGAGGTTGACTCGCATGTGATCAGCCTGTGGCTGGCGGACGGTACCAATTATCCCGGACAGGATGATCTGCGCCGCCGCCGCCATCGCTTGCTTGAATCCTTGCAAGCCATCTACGCGGTTTTACCTGCTGATATGCGCCTGCTGATCGAATATAAATTCTTCGAGCCATCGTTTTACTCCACCGACCTGCCGGACTGGGGCACATCACTACTGATGGCGCAAAAACTGGGGCCGCAGGCTGAGGTGCTGGTAGATACCGGCCATCATCCCCAGGGGACGAATATTGCCCAGATTGTGGCGCAGTTGCTCGATGAAGGCAGGCTCGGCGGCTTCCATTTCAACGACCGCAGATATGCCGACGATGATTTGATCGTGGGTTCGCAGAACCCCTTTGAGCTTTTCTGCATCTTCAATGAGATAGTTGGCGCGGGGGCCGAAGGAAACGCCAACGTCGGGCGCATCGCGTATATGATAGACCAGTCACACAACATCGAACCGAAGATCGAGGCGATGATTCAGAGCGTTCTCAACGCGCAGAGCGCTTATGCGAAAGCGCTGCTGGTGGATCGGGCTGCCCTGCGTGAAACCCAGGAAGCTGGCGATGTGCTGGGAGCGTATCGCGTACTCCAGGCGGCGTTTGAGACGGATGTGCGCCCGCTGCTTGCCGAGTTTCGCGCGCGCCATGGGGCCGATCCCGACCCTATTGCGGCTTTCCGCGCCAGTGGATACGCCGGGCGCGTGGCACGCGAGCGGACAGCCAGCGCTATGACAAGCGGCTATCCAGGAGTGTA
>JADEYI010001272.1_pt1 | contig 20388 bp, 24 predicted proteins | sample 8542331 | NCBI WGS metagenome assembly JADEYI01 (sample SAMN16510988, study PRJNA670497) | mine drainage metagenome | isolation source: biofilm near Copperflume 1 | place: Germany: Marsberg coppermine Kilianstollen | collected 2018-02
TCATCCAATCAGCCCTAGGCGGCTGGAGTGATGTAATCTTCCTTCCTTCCTTCCACCACCTGAGCATGGATGTCTGGCTAAAGGGTGGCTGCTGACCTAGCAGGCACAGAACCTAAACAATCTTGTCAGCAAACCAATCCCCAATGACCATTGACAGCATGCAATGCTGGGCCGCAGGCACCCAATCTGGAGGCATTGTTACAACCAGCTGTAGTGCAGGCAGCATACAGCAGTTACTGTGTAACTGACCTGTCAGCAACCTGGGCTGCCCAACCTGCTCCAGTTTCTCTGGTGGATGTGCAGACTTACCTGGCAGGGTTGCAGCAAGGAGCCCAGCTGCAGAGAAAAGCTGTGACACCAGCCACACAACACAACAGGGACAAAGCACTGCAAGAATTCAGCACGTGGTTGGCCACCCATGTGAAGTGCAGGAATCTGGGGACCTGTCTCCCAGAAGACTTTGTTGTGTATCTGACCACACATTGGGCAGCGGAGCATGCAACACAGCGTGGTCCAAGCCCTGCTCAAGCTGCACCAGTGAGTGTCAGTGCTTTGATCTCTCACCTGGCTGTTGAACTGGATAAGCTGGGACGTGTGGGGCCTTGGCAGCCAAGCAACAATCAAGGTGTGCTCCCTGTTGTCCATCCTGTGTATGACACTGCCTGCCTGCCTGTTGAACACCTGGCATGCACTCTACAGCAATTTTTGATGACCATAAAGTCCCTTGTCTGTGCATGCAGGCAATCCTTTACGCAGCACCACCGTGGCAACCTTGAAAAAGGGTTATAGCAAAGTTGCAGGGGAGAATGGCTACAAGCAGCTGTCAGCCAAACCTTGGACTAAACAAGAAGTCACGGATGTGCTGGTACACTTACGCAGGAAAGCAGAAAAAGCCTCAGGCATGGCCAGACTGTTGTACCTGCGGGATGCCTTGATCTTTGTGCTCCTGTGGCAGACCAAGAGCAGAGGCAATAATGCTGGCATGTGGAGACTGGAGAACCTACGGCTGCCCACTGGTTCGCTCCCACCAATATCAATCATATAGGCATGCATGCTGACTGCTGGCATCTCCCGAAAGCTGTGATTTGACTCTGGGTTGATCCCCCGCCCTTTGGATGAAGCTGAGCTGTGTCCTTTGCTGCTGTATGCAGGTACTTCAGCTCTGCCTTATTTGTATCCCACCTTGCAACTGCAGCCTGGAGCCAGGCTTGCATTGATGCCTGATCATACCAAAACAGGGGCTAGAGATGGCCCAATGCAGGTGGAAGTAACCCACGATTCTTTCTGTGTTGCTTCACGCCTTGCTGAACTATTTAAAGCACACGAGGCAGCATCCTGCCCCATTACCAATTGGATCACCAGAGTGCAGGCGAGAGACAAAGTAAGCTTCACAGAAAGAGGGATGTCCTCTGCTGAAATTGCTAACAGGGTGAAAACGCACCTGAAGGAGGCTGGGATCTATGCAAATCACACTGTCCATGGCAGTAGAAGGGGCAGCATGCAGCACGATGTGTTTGTGCTAGGAAAGACTGCAGAGGATGTTGGCAAGGCTGCCCAGATTAGGACTCCCCACATTGTGCAGCGTTATTTAGATCCCCACAGACACCTTTAGATCAACATAGTCATCAGCTCATAGCAACAATTGGTCACCAATAATTGAGCAACGAAATTAAGAAACTCGATGAACATACTTTGACAATAAAATGGTATGCTATGAATGGAGCACATGTTTTGCAGCTCTGTATGCAGGCTGACTTATATTGCACATTTTCTTGGACCGGTGTAACCCCTAACATGCCTGAAATTACTATTACAACCCAATTAAAATCTGATCAAGTAAGCTCTCAACCTGAACCTGGGTGGGCTCTTGAGCATCTCTGTGGGCAAACGAGAGCCCAAGATGAACAGATTATTATGATAATCAATGGGCTGCTCATCTCTCACTGGCAAGCTCTGCAACATTCCCTGCCAGAAACATGTCCAAGCAGGCAAGATCACAATGGCATCAACCTGTTCCTTCATTAGCTTGGCAAGCACAGGCCCCACCAGCTTGAAAGGGGGAAACAGCCACAACAACTTTCTGCCCACAGAGTTGCTGCACAAGGGACTATTCCATGGGTGCCAAAGCCCATTGATTCCAGAGGTACCTGGGCAGTAATACAAAGAAAAGAACTTGGATGCCTTATGAAAATCTTTGGCCCCACTGGCAAACACATCACAAGTGGGAAAGCCCCATCTGCTGCCATCAGGCGCCAGCTTCTGACAGATTCGCACGAACACATGATGCCGCAGAGCAAAGTCAGCACCATCTACAATTCTTGACAGGGCATCCGCAAGCTGAATTGTGTCACTGGTCCTGGGCAGCCATTCAAACTCAAGCTGGACATCATGCGAACTGGCCAGCTGATACAACTCTCGGACCTCATCTAGGATTGCTCCCTTGCCATTCATTTTCTTGAGGCACTGAATGGAGCCCAGATTATCACCAGTGTACACCAACACCCCGCCTTGAACTGCAGCAGTTTGTTGCTTGATCACAGTTTCTATCACCAGCTTTGCATTCCTGGTCTCTCTCAGCACTGAGGATAATGCTCTATCAGCCACCAGCAACCTATCTGATTCTGAATAGCTCATCACTATAGGCTCTGATAGCAGAGAACAATAACCAGCATAGCCTGTGTCAGACACATCTCCTGACGCATGCACCACTTTAGAACGCTTCAGCCAGCTTTTACCATTGCTGTGGGCCAGCAGAGTCTTCCAATAGCTGAGATCAGATGCAGCAAACTTATGGTCCTCCTCTGGGATTGGGTTGTCCCAGGGGAGTGTAAAAGACATAGCTCTAAACAAACATCTGCTGTACAAAGGTGCCATATGCACAGCAGCCTTGACGGACAACAGAACCCCTGCGATCTTTGCCAATTGCCTAGAAGAAATTGTTGGTGCCTGCAAACCCCCTTCAACCAACTGCAGGATGTATTCTATTTTGTCTGCAGGCACTTCAAAAGAGCACCCCTTGGCGTTGACAATGAGTCCCAGAAACTTTCCTGACTGGGATGGCGGCAATTGACACTTTGGCAATGAAAAGAAAAATCCCAGTGATGTGAGAATCATAACAATGGTAAGCATCTGAAACTGCCCCCTGATCCTGCTCAGACATCGAAACAAAGCATCATCAATTAGGAAGCTCATGTCTTGCCCATGCATCCTGATTGGCCTGAAGACTTCCCCCATCAGCACTGTGTAAGCTCTGGGAGCACAAGATAACCCAAAGGGTAGATGTGTAAAGTAGTACACCTGCCCCTCAAACTGAATGCCAAAAAACCTGTGGGTGTCTGGGTGCATCTTTAATTGATGATACCCAGCCTTGAAATCTGTAAGAGAAATATAATCCCCAGGCTGAATATAAGCTGTAACATCATCCAGTTGCTCGTATGAGAATGCAATATATTTATCAAAGAGATTGATGTATCTGGCATCAACTATCAAACGCTTCTTGCCTTTCCTATTGACAACCACCCCCAGCCCATTAACAACAGTGACTCTTGGGCTGCGCTCATCACAAAGCTTTATGACCCCATACTGCAGCAGCTGCGAGATCTCAGCTGCTACAAAAGCTTTGTGTGTAGCAACTGACACACGATTGCGAAACACTACTGCCTGTGGCTCGCTGACTTCAGGGCAAGCCTTGCTTGATCGGGCCCCAACGTTTGCACCAGCAGATCATGCACTAGACTAAGCCTCTTGTGATATCTTGGGTGCTTCAATTGGGCCGGATGGTCCACAGGCACCCACTGACATTGCAAGCCTTCTTTCAGCCAGGTGAAGACCTCCTTGGTTTTACTGGACCACCCAAACTTGTCAAAATAAAATTCCCACACAGGCAGCCTAGAAGATATAAACCCAGCCTTGAATGCCTCAGGTTGCAGAACGATGGAATGAATGTGCTGTGCCCAGTCATCAGCACCAGAGCAATCAACAGAATCAGCAGCTGAATGCACATCCAGACGTGAACATGCTAGCTTCATCAGTGACAGGGCAGCATCCAGATCTTCTTCTCTTGATTGCAAATCCATGCTGCTAGGCACCCCTGGAGGTCGTGCAGATGATACTCCCAACTGGCTGATGCCATTGCCTCCTCCAAGAGGCTGACCCCAGGAAATTAAAACCTCAGGAAGCAGGCATTGGGAGTCCAGCTCGTCGGCAGCTTCTTCCAGGTCTGTTTTGATGCTACCCTGTAGGCTGGCATCTACAGGGTCCAGACCAAGCTGCTCACCTTGGCCGCACTCAGCCACGAGGGGGAGGCCGAGGGATCCCCTGGCCCTGGCCGCCGTCGGGCATGTTTTCGGCGACATGCGTCTCAGCCCACTTGCAGGCGCTGGCAAACGTGCAGGTTCCTCTCGCAGCCCAGTTACGGCACCACTTGCCGTCCCTGTCGGTGACACGGGGCGCACGAAACTGACGCTTGTTTGGGCCTTGGGCCCCGCCAAAGTCAGGACGCTGGTGCCCCTTCAGGTTGAGGTGGCCTTCCTTGAGCTCCTGTCTGTACTCCTTCGGGGCCGCATCCTCAAACTCCCTCTGCACCACAAGGCACTGGGCATCACAGCTCGAACACTTGAGGCCAATCCACTATACTTTGAACACTCACAACGCTTGCAACTCTGCTCAGAGGCTTAGTTGGGACTGCAATCTCAATGCAACTGCCGATTATTTATCAAGCACACTTTCCACTTGGCTTCAAAGATATTGCTGGGCTTGCCTCAGCAGCTGGCAGCTTGGTGCTCATCAGGTAGTTCAGCCGAATCTGGCCAGCCGGTGTCAGCACATCTTCAACATCCTGTATCGCTTTGCGGACCTCACGCTTGACAGGGAACGCTCTTCCCAGCATGTAGCCCACCACATACACCTTGCCGGTGTACTCCAGGCACTGCGTTACAACCACACGCTTGTGTCACTGCCGATGGCAACATCACGGTGCAGTCGTTTTTGCCACTGCCAACTTCTGTTGATGTTGCACGGTGCAACTTGCACCTATCAGCTCAACATTCACCTAATTTTATCATCACTTTTTCTTATTGATCAATTTTTGCAAGGAATACTCACATCGCTGTACACCAGGTTGGCTGCACTGCCATCATAGTTGGCTTCCTTCTTGAGCTTGGTTGCCACCAGATCAAACTCCATGTCGAGATTGGACTTGGCTTGCTTGGCCTCTTTCAGCTCGCCAGCATACTCACGGAACAACTGATCGCCACTGTTCTTAACACGCTCGAGGGCTCGCACTGCCGATCCTGTGTCGGCCTGCCCATCACACACACGCCCACATCCATGAGACCTTTGCTCAGGAGGTTCACCTTGCCCACCGGGCACCATCACAAGTGCTCACCAGCACTGACACGCACCCAATCAATGCTCACACACTTCGCGAGGGAATACATCCCAATGCCATTTTGCTCTCACGATGGCTTCAGCCAAACTTCGCAGCATTGAACCACTTGCGTTCCTGTCACTTATTTCAGCTGTCTGTGCTTGCACACTTCAAATTCGTATCAATTTCCCTTTCATTCGAGTCTAGTCTGGCAAGATGAGTCGATCACGAATTGGCTCTACCGTAACTTGACAACACACTGCGATCGCCACTCGGAAATCTTGCTCACTCTTTTCTATTCGATTTATTTAGAGGTTTGCTGCTTACCTTGGGTGTCGCTGTTGCCTGTGAAGTGGAATCGGTCGGGGCGCTCGCGGCTGACGCGGCCCCCTCGGCGCAGAACTCCAGCTCCTTCCACTCCAGCTGTCCCAGCGCCAAGATCGTGTCGCCTGAGAAGGCAGCGTTCAATCGCGCCTCGCTTTCCGTGAAGGGTGTCAGGCGCACGAAACGGCTGGGAGACTCTACGGTAACCAACACTCCGATGGGGCTTGAAGCATCTTTAACCCCCGCTTTTGCGCTGACCGCGAACACGTCTCCGGCTTCCAATTTTGCCTTTACGGCTGTCGTTATCTCACAGGACAAGTTATACAGCTTGTTCCCCCGCACAGTCAATATGAACGCAGCAGCCATCGGGTTCGATGGCTCTGCCGACATTTTGGCCAAAGACGCCGCAGCGAACGCAGTAAATTTCTGCCACTCCCCGTTCTCAGGTGTGGCACTTCAACCAATTCTCAACTCACAAAGTTCACAAGCAGTCACTTGCACTAGGTCTTGTCTTGTTCGCGCTCTGCTCTCTTGCCACGGTGGCTGATTACCCAATCATTAATCAGGCATTGAAGTAATCTGAATGGCGCATGCTTACAATCGCCATCTTGTAGACCCCGCGCCGCAATAGATAAACTCTGCAAATTGTCTGGGGAGTGCCCAGATACTTTTATCGAAATCTTCCAGCCTCTGCAGTGAATTACTGGTAGCCACAAGATTCAAGATATTTTAAAGTATCTGCCAGCTCAGCGAGCGCACTCCTACCGCATCATGGCGCATGCTTCGCAGCAAGAGGAAGCAAACAACGATCTTGCTATCAGGCCTTTTGTTTCTAGAGCGTCAGTCGAAACGTTCGAAGCAAAAGGAATCAGTGTTTGTACTGCAGAACCAAGGTGGAGTCCTCCAACACGTTGACGACTGTTAATCTGTCTAGACGAGAACAGCGATTACCTGTAACTTGAATCATGCTGTTGAGGATGCTGTCACGCAAAATGATGATAAAGAGCAGGGAGGGCGCGTTGGTGCTGTACAAGGCTGCGACGGCAATCTTCCCCCCGACAGTATCGGCCTTCGAATTGTTGCCAAGCGTCTGTCTCCGGGGCTTATATGCGTTGACAGCCCCAAGGCATCGTTCAATTTTCTATGCCATCGTGAGCAAAGCTATTGTACGCCTAAGACTCAAACGAACCTACTAAATAGGAGACTGAACGTGGGCATACATATACGCATAAGATAGCACATATGACCGTGTCCACCTCCAACGAGAATTTGTGAAAACCTTTGGCTATTTCAAGATTTATTGCTCTGCAGGGAGCAAGGTCGGGCGGTTCCAAAGGATGCATATGTACATCATGCAGTGAAGCTCGTGAAGCCGAGTGCCTGCACAAGCATTATGCAAGCGATGGTAGGAGCGTCAGGCATATCGCAAGGCTCTGCGCAGTTTATCAGCTACCAGCCAAATGTTAATTCCCCAGGCACCAGTGTGAGTAATGGCACAGCCGTCAATCGTCCCTTCAAATTTGAGGCGCTGATAATTTCCTTGTTAGGTGACCTACTATTACCCACCTGCAGCATGCAATCACATGACTGCAACTTAGGCAGGTCAAAAGAATTTTGAAGAAATTTTCAAACATTGTTGTTGCTCCCACGTTTGTCTCTCGTTCTGCATCCCCTTGCCATGGCGCCATCAATAATAGATCATGAATGACTCTTTTTCGCCAATGTCAGGTGTTGTCATTGTTTTCACCCTCGCCTTTGTGGCCTGCTGTTTCCGGATTTTCTGGACACATCGCATGACTCCCAACAGCTGTTTAGCATCTCATCCCTGCGTGGATACAACGCCTCCTCTCAATGGGGGAATTGTACAACAAGCAGATACTGGAGACGGAAGTGGTGTTGCCAACATCAGCATGACTGCAGTCATTCACCCTAATGATGAGGTACGGTCATTCCTCCATGTTGGCATGGTGGACTCACGACAACTTAGGAGTCTAGAGGACGCTGCAGACTGAGTTCTGCATTGTCAGCATATACAGTATTTGCTGCAGTGGGGACCTGTCGCCATGCTACTACCATGATGGACATGACTTGGACAAGACATGAAGAAGGCCCTTGATTGATGCTGCAGGTGTCGGTTGCGAAACGAATGGGGGAAGAAAATGCTGCAGAGAGATCTGTAGCGTGAGATAATACCCAGATCAATGGAAGCGTGACGCAGCAGCGCACTGCTGGTATGATGTCATTGCGAAACTGTTATGAGTGCATTTGAAGATTCCTCAGCGGTTTGTTTGTGCTCATTTAGAATTATCTTAGGTTGTCAGCGTAAGTGAGCAAGATAAGGGAGCAATACAAGGACATGCCAGAGCCTGAGCATCAATGCGCCGCTGATATCTCATGCTATACGACAATTGAAGCTTTGGTAGTGTGGACATTGAGTCAAAGATGTTGTACCTCTTCTTCGAAAACCTTCTGGGCTGGCAGGAGTGAAAGGATTAGGTGCAATCAGGAGATTATCATGGGTGGTCAATTTTCATGCTATCTCTGTCAATGCCTCAGTTAAGTTTGTGTTTGCTGGTCTCTCTGCCTGGGTGGGCAGAGCTGCTGTGGCAGAGCACATCGATAGAAAATCTTGCTTTATCTGTGAACTTGTCGTATCCATATCTGTCATGACTTCCTTTCAATTGCGTCACGATCTCAGGCATAGACAACCAAAGTGCCCTTCTAGGCATGCTGTGGGACTATTAGCAGCTAGCGCTTTATCGTCCCCGCTTACTGCATCCTAGCTGTATTTTGCTCACCGGTCCTCTTGTTTCCATACGTGTCAATCCATGCTGCATGGGGTTTGGCTAGCTTGTTCCCCACTTTTGTAAAAAACCAGGATAAGATTCTTTAACGTCTCTGTTGAAGCACAATGCGCAATGACGTCGTCTCAAGAAAGTACTGCATACACGCATCTTTGTCTCATTATCTGGCTGCTGAAGCCTGGCCCCAATGCTTGTTCTCCTATCTGCTGCAAAATATGAGGCTGCCTCTATCGAAGCACCTTGCATCATTGTTGTAGACGTCCATATATACAATCCAGTCCACTATTTCTCTACAGCGTATACTTCAACTCCCCCGGCACCGGAATCCAAATCTGGCGACGGCCCCATTTGAAATTGAATGGAACAGTGTGAAGAGGAAATATCCGCCTTCCTCCTCCAATTCTCCGAGAAGTATCCTCTCGTATCATGTTACGCAAGTGGTTCACTCGGTGATGGCCGCAATAGTGCTTCCCTACTTCAGCCCTGGCTTGTTTGACTTTACCAATTGTCAGTGTGACAAGCTTTCGTAAGGGAGGAGGGCATACCTAAGAACGTATATTCCGGCAAACAGATGGAAGGACTTAAGAGACGGGGAAGGGCTGCGGACGAAATGTGAGTTCTACCACAGAGGAGGGGACAGTGAGAATGCCAACAAGGCCAACAAAACAAACATCCTGTTGACGAGGGTGAGCGATAGCGCTACAAATTAAGACAAGATTTCATTGCATGCATGGCAGTGAGCTTTCGGAACAATTCACCAGCTGGCCCAACTTTATGATGTGCAATCCAGGAGGTCAGGGGAGGATGCTTGCATATTGCGCATAGTACAGCACTGCAACTTTGAACCTGGCAATGCAACGTGCAAGCAGGCAGCTGCAGAGGCTTTGGCTCCAGGGAAGCGCTTGAAGCCAGCAGCACAGGGAAAGGGTGTGAAGCGCGGTTGCACGGCCACCTTCACTGTCAGGATACTAACAGCCAAGCCACAGGTTGCTGAGATCCGGTACTACAGCGTCGATCATGTCAACCATGGCGACGCAGCAAAGGTGCAGCTTCTTCAAAGGCCGCTCACTTCAAAGCTGATGAATATACATACAGCACCAGAGCTCAAGTCCAGCTGGGTTTGCACATCTGCCTCACTAGTGTGCTGTATGATCCAGGGGCCTGGAAGGCATCACACCAACAATCACATCTCAGCTAGCCTACGGCAGCTTGTGCAGACGCAGCTTAGGCTGCAGGTGCCAGCGTCGCGTATTGTTCAACAGAAAAAGACAAGATTCTGCAGAGGCACATGGTCGATGAAGGCATCCCAGCCAGTGACAAGGAAGCTGCTCTCGAGAGGTTGTTGGCGAGCCTCCCACCGCGTGACTATTTCCTGAACGTGGGGGACGTCAACAACATTGCCGCCACTTTGCAAACAGCATGGAAGCGCCACCCAGATCAGCAGAAAATTGTGGAGCTCTACGTCCAGCACATGGGCGCAGACGTCTTGCTACACCAGAGGCAAGCGCCGCTGCCAGGAACACCTAATGCTGCTCACTTCGCCGCAGTGGCGGCATCTCGGCCGCCCCGCCCCGCCCCGCCCCGCCCCGGCTCGCAGCCGCCCGAAACAGGACCGCAGCCGAGCGTGGCGCCCTGGGCCGGCCCCGCCGATTCCCTAAATGTTGAACTGTCGAGCGCTGCAGAGGCAGAGGTGATTGAGAAACGCAGGGCTGCCGAGACAGCAGCACACCACGCCTCAGCTGTCAGCCCAGGAGGTGTTGCACAACCTGTGGCAGCCACTGCCGCTGAAAACGCGCCGTGCGTCCACCCACTGGCCTCCACCGCTGCGGGCAACCCGGCCAGCCGGATTCCACCAGCACCGTCTTCACAACGTGCTACAAGAGAACGGGGGCCACCCATTTCCCACCGGGACTATGCATCATAGGAGCATCTCGTGTATATCTGACACGCAGTGTTTTCTGACAGTCCAGTTCCTTTTGTGAACAAGAAGTGTTCATGTACTACTCCAAAAATTTACTGAGGTATGGTCCATGGCTGATGACTGCCACCTGTTGTCCGAGATTAGGTCCTGATTGTCTTCTTGAGAGATCGACATACCGTACTTAAGGCATCCTGCATGTAATATTTCCTCTGTAAACACACCAGAGATCTTGCTGTGCCTGAAGGGTTGGACAGGACCTGCCAACTGGGAAACGCCCTTTGCATTGGCATTATAATAATTAATATTACTCCTGAATAGTATGGACGTGTGATGAATGATGGTGCTCATGTACCGCCGAGAGATCGAGGTGTGAAGGTGTGAGATCCCCAACATCTACACTCAGTGAATAGGGACTTATACTCATCTACAATCAAACCCTCCGTATTTTCATCCATACTGGTCCATGGGAAGTCGACGACGTTCGAGTTCCTGATCAGTACTATGAGAACAACATCTGTCCTTGATTATACTTTACAGGCTCTTAAACGCTATAAGATAGTCTTATCCACATCCAGGACTTTCTTAAACAGTCTCTTTAAATTACTGCATCTTCTTAAACATAAAGATGTGTCTGACCTACTTCCTTAAGACGACTTCAGAGTAAAGAAGGCGGAAGGCTGTTATCCTTAATCGTTCTTAAATGTGTACTTACACTTTAAGATGTGCTGCGGAAACCTGTCGGTTAAGTCTATCTCCCAAACGGCTCCTTAATCATTCCTGAACCTTTCTTAATGGGCCGGGTCTCGAAAACTCCCTCAACGCTCTTGAAGGCTATGTGCGGTGTCTGGAATCCCAATGGGCCTTGTTTTGTTCATCAGTCTCGTGTCACAAGGGTTGGCTGTGTCATACGTGACGTCACATGCCAGGGTGGCAGATGGCGCTCTGGTGATTCAAAACCAACGTTGAAATTTCTGGTTCACATGATCTAGAGATTGTTTGAGACTACCAGTTATAAGTACACGTGCAGAGAACACCGCAGTCTGCTTTTATATAGGCCGTCTTGACGATTGTTTTTGCACAATGAGGCTGTGTGCCAGTAACGAGATTTGCCTTGTACCTAATAAGCTCGACACAGGAGACTCGTCTGATGGGTTTGAAATCTAGCAAGACACCCACTGACGATCTTCTTGCCTTCCGATCGGTGCGTAAGCTCCTTCTTCTGCCATGTGGAACTAAGAGGGATTGCAGTGCTCAGTCCAGATCCTTCAAGACATAAACCGGACTTTCAACTCATTCGATATGTTATAATGATTGAATGTCTATCAATCGTTGTTTTGTGCAGAGATGGAAAAGCCTGGGCGAGATCCTCCAGCCGTTAAGCATTCTCCTCTTTTTGGAGGTAGCGCCCCTGACTGGCCTCAATTTCCCCCATCCTCGCAGCTGGGGGAGTGGGAAGGCTCCCTTCCAACCTTCTCAGAGGTAATGTGTTTGCTCCCGTGTCTGTCACTCTGGGAGGCTTGTCACACCAAAGCTTTACAAGATTCAACACTGCTCAGGGTATGTTCAAAGATCTGCAGGTTCTCAATGAACTGGAAAGGCCTGAGCCCTTCAGTCTGGCTGGTTGGGCCGCTCGCACGGGACGGCAAGCGAATGCCGCAACCTGTGAAGTTGATGGGCAGGGGCGCTTACCTGCCAGGAAAAGACTGTCCTGGTCGCCGTTAGCGCCAAGGAAACGATCAGCAAACTCTCAGCGGAAGGACAATGCTGGTATAACTCTCAATAGTGTTTGTGCTGGCACTTCTTTTCCATAGGATGGTCTGTCAGCCGAGGAGCATTGCAGCCAGTTTGGGGCGCCAGGCATGTATGAGAGTCGTCCTGGCATGGCGATGGCAGCTACAGAGGATCTGGGTTCAGACTGGCGCCCACTGCATGGGTCCCCCGTCCTGTGCTCACGCGGGACGCAGACATCCCCACAGCAGCTGCCAGCCCCAGCAAATCATGGCGCAAACAATGCCACTTTAATGTGTGCGCGGTGTGCTTGCATGCGGAGACCATATGATCCCAACTTTAGGCTCAAAATCGTCATTCGGTGAATCTGCAGCTCAATGGGATTGCCATGGGGGGCGATCAAAGCTTTACAGCTCGAGCACATTTTATGCCAAGACAGCAATTTCTTTACAAACCTCGATTGCACATTCTTGTCTAAGGATCCACCTTTGAGTAAGTGTTGTGGTACGTGACGAATCGCTTGAAATTGGACCTGTACAGAGGGTTTCCTACCGTGGCATCGCAGAGCGCCACCTTGTGAGAGATGTGACTCAATGCAGCAGGGTAACCCACCTTGCTAGGATTTGCCCCTGCCAGCACATGCAGCACAGACCCAAACCACCCCAGCAACTCTTGCGCCGTGTACAGATCACACAAAGCTAGCCTGAGCACCCTCTCTTCACCCCCCTGCTCACTCACGCTTGTGACCTTCACAAAATTCTGGATCTTGGCCACATAGGTCTCCTCCCCCTCATACTCAATCCTCACATAGTATGACTTCCTGCTTCTGAGTCTCCTGTATGCAGTGCTGTGGACATTCTCAAATGTCTTGAGCTCTCCCAGGTCAGCCACATCGTACAACATGTACGTTGCACCCTCACACCGGGCCTCATTCCAGCCTTGCTGAGGGAAGTCTGTGATGTGCAGCTTTGCCGCGTCCTACACAGCAGCATTGCCAGATTTAAGTGCAGGTGACAACATTTGTATCCTGGTGATCTTGGCAACGGTGCTGCCTTCAACTCTGCTGCCAGATTTGATGTGGGGCTGAGACAAGGCTGGTGACATATGTGTGTAGGGTGAAATGCAGGCTGAGGTAGCACGTGTGTCTAGAACAAAAGCATACCCGAAGGTGCTGGAGGTCGGCAATCTTTGGGCGTCTGCCGCTGCCCAGCAGACCGCTCTGTGTCACAGCATCCGGTGCATCCAGGTTGCGACCTCGGTCTGGCACAGAAGGGGAGCCGTGGATGAGCATGTTGTAGTCTCTGATGAACGGCCACTTCATGGGTGCATTGATGACTGCCTCCATAAGGAGGATCTGATTCACCAACAGGATCTCTGGGTTGCCACTTGTCCTGCAGCGTTCAACACAAGCTACTTCAAGAAAGTTGAGTTTTTGAGGGTTTCTTGTAATCAAAATATCTGTGTCTATACTTATACATTCTCAATCATAAGCCTTTATTTAGTGCTGACGAAATTGCATCTCTGCCATCCACCCTCAAGATCTTGATCTAAGCGGTCTGAGTCAGTTCTTAGTCACCCTATAAAAACCTTGGCGAGTGGAAGCCCACGATCTGTGATGCCTTCAACTATCACGCAGCGTTTGCAAGAAATTTTTTCGTTTGGATTACGTACGCCCAGGAGTTAATTGACTGACCTGTATTTGGTTGTGCTCTTGCACAGCTGCACTTGGTTCTCCACCCAGAACTCCATTTCCAGGCCACTCTGGCCGCGCTGCTGCTCCTGATCATACGCCTTGCAATGCGACAGTCTCATTGATCAGGCAGGAAAGACACGTGCGCCTTCTTGAAGGTATTGCCACAGTGCATGACATGTTTGGAACAGCAGCTTAAGTGCTCCTTCATCCTTGATATTAATGATATTACATTGACATACATGGTCTTAAAGGTGCAATATCTCGCACCGGCAGCAGAGAAGATGCAAGTTGTAGGTGCAGGCCTTGATCCCCAGGTGCTCTCTGGCCAGCGCCGCGTATTGGAGCAGGTTTCTGTGAGCCTGCAGCTGTGCAGCAGGTGTCCCATTCTCCGGGGTCACACGGCAGTAGTGCAGCACGATGTCATGCAGAAGCGACCACATCTGCCGTAAGCGCGCATCATGCAGCACATGCCCCCCTGGAACATTCGGCGAAGAACAGCTGGACAACAGATATGGAGCCCATGCCTCCGAGTAGTGCAGCCATTCCTCCATGGTGAATTGTTTGTGCTTCTCCACGATGTCGCGGTATGGCCGGTTGAAGTCCAGCGTGGCAGTGATGTGGGCGCCCCTGCCCTTGATGATGCGCCGGTGGGAGTACGGCAGGATGTACCACTTTGCTGGCTGACCTGCATGCCGCATCAAACTCTTTTTGGCTTGGGCAGATTGCAAATTCATTTTCAAGTTCACAGGGAATATCTGGCCAATTGCTTCGTGTGCCTTTTTAGAAGAAATTTCGTCAGGGGCACACCTGGCTCTGGCTTGGACAGGATGAGCTTCCAGAAGCCCTTCACCACCCCGTACAGCAGGGCGTGCGCCATCGGGATGATCCAGAAGTTGTTGTAATCCAGGTAGCTGAGGGCCCGCATGATGGGGCTATAGCCATGGCACCCCACAACTCTCCCAGGCATTGAACCCGGCGGCGGAGCCTCCACAGCGTTCCCCCTTTGCTTCTGTGCCTCAGCTGTGAGCTTGATGGCGGGATCGCTGCAAAAGTGTGGCCCCATGGTCCCGCCCCCGACGTGTGATCTCTCTGGTCCCCCACTGAGTGCCCAGCCTAGCACATAAACACATCACTGTGTCATTACGATGGCCACTATTGACATCAGAACTTCATGCAACTCCTCAATCACAGTGAGATGGGGCCAGAATTTTGCCCTACTGCCAGTGTGGCATCTGAAATTGCATGGCAATACCAAAATGTAGCGATGTATTCAGTGGGAAAGGGGATGAAATCCATAATGACTGTGTTGAGCTGGAGAGAGCAATATCTGTAAATTTAGGATACACGCTATTGCGTCACAGGCACGATGCAATGCACTCATAGACCCTTGAGAATGCTTATTCCAACGCCAATCGCATGTGGATCCCTCAAGGCTTTCCCCTTTTCCGCTTACATGCATGGGAGCGGCCTTAAACACACCTGTAGCAGCGCGGTCCGGCTCATACCCCTCGAAGTACACGCCTGCTCCATTGGGTCCTCTGGTGCCCAGCAGCCAGCAGTAGCCGCATCCGAGAAAGGCTGAATGTCCCAACCACAGGCTCATCTTCCTTTGCGCTGGTGTGTCCCCAAACGAGCCGCCGAGAATGATGATGTGGTGCATCTCACGCTTGACAAGCACGCCATGATCATCCCTGCGGTGCTCCGTGACCCGCAATCCTGGGCCTGCATGTAGGGATTCGCATCAACTGCTAGCAGTATTCGTACACCAGATGGCATTGGGTGAAGGCTGTGTAAAACTTGCAGATGTCAGCAGGGTCAATTAATTACAATGAAATTTAAATCTGAGCCGGCCAGGCATGCTATGAGAACATTCTAACAACAGTAACTTGAATACCATAACCAAGAAACATCCTCACCTTCAGGGCCAAACTGCTGCAGATCGCAAAGAAACTCTTGCAGGTATGGCTCCATGGACTTTGGCTCTGACGGTCCTGGGATGACGAGGATGAGATGAGAGAACTTCCGGCGGCTCCGCCACACCCAGGGAATGTCCCCACACCTGCATGCACGTTGTGGAGTACCTTTGGCAACTGACTCTCTCCCTGATGAACTCTCTAGCTGAACAATTGATTGTGTCCCACGTGCATGCTGACTTTATTCTGTTGAAATATTCGGTGAGCACAGGCACTAGTGTAGAACCCATGCGCGCACTAGAGAAACAAAGAGAGGAAGGGATATTATGAAAGATTACCTTAGCACAACATAGCCGGAACTCCATGTCCGGAAGTGAAATGGCTGGCCCCAATCGGGGCCCAATTCGTACCAAGATGCTGTCTTATCGGGCGTCTCAGGGTCGAGGAGCACATTGTTGGTCGCTGCATGCAGGCGTTGAGCTTCCAACGACTTCCAAAAGCTGTGCGGGTATTCGTCCCGCAGCGTGGCCCTCAGCTTGCACCAGGTGGGGTCCGAGAACATGCGGTCCCTCACCACTGCTGCCAGCCCAAAGTACCAGAAGCGTTTTTTGGGCACAAGTCTGAATCCCCTCCTCGTAGGCACCTGGCCAGGGCCATGCCAACAATGCAGGTCTCACAGCAGCTTCCATGCCTTGATTCTTTTCATAAGAATATATCAGCTTGACAGTGGGTGCCTCCAATACATCAATCCCCTTCAAGCCCTAATGTCTGAGCAAGGTACAAGTCAAAGCTACTCGCTTCCACTAGTGGCAGATGGGTACGCATGTAGCAAAAGATCATATGCGCACCTCGTCGAATCGCCGCTCTCCGCATGGACACTCGTCATCGCGATGCTGATGGTATTCTGACGGCAGGGCCGGCGGGAAGACATGCTTGTCATGTGTGCAAACGTGCCGCTCGCACTCCTGCGCCTCTCGTGACTCCAGCAGCTTCCTGACCAGATAGAATGAGGGTGGCACGAAATTGCCCTCTGGGCAGTAGTACTCTGATACTAGGCGGGAGTCCCTGTCAAACTGCGTGTCATTGGTTTTGCTCCTTTGCTTCTCCAGCATGCGGATGTGGCAGTACTCCATGACTGTCATGCGCGCCCCGGGCCAGATGGGATCCATAAGGGAGCACCTGAAGAACGCCAGGTTTTTGCGCAGCTGCTCCCCAGCTTCCCTGCAGATCCAACAGACGTAATATTATCTAGGAATATGTAAAAGCACAATCTACGTACAACATGTCACGCTCCTGGCCATTGCAACATGGAAAGGACCAGCGCTCTCACCCGGCCCACTCCTCCTCTTGCTCTTCCTCTTCCTCATCTTCATCCTCCAGCTGCCATGCATGGAGGAGTTGCTCTGCTGCTGCCGGCCCACCCTCTCCATCATCTTCGTTGTCTGACCCGGAAGGCGGCTCTTCAAAGAACTCGTCTTCCATTGGCGGCAAGGCGTCTTCGCCAGGGGGCAGCTCCACGGGTTCTTCCTGCTCATCAGCTGGGGCATTCTCCAGCAATTGCTCGTCTCCATGGCTTGACATCTGGCTCACCGCGCCGCTGATTGTGCTCTGGCTGGCTGAGTCTGACTGTTCAGCACTGGCCTCATCAAAGAACTGCATTGCTGCATCAGCATCGCCCAAAGCTGCTTCTTGAATTGCCTCCGCTGCATGGACTCCAAGGAGCTCTGGCTCCCCTGCTACGGCCATCATGTTGCGCGCCTCAAAGGCGCGCGGTTTCCACGATGGCGCATGTCAGCGCAGCCAGTCTGCCAGTCAGCACAGTATCACTTTGAAAGCGAAGGAATGAAGGGGATGAAGGCTGTGTTGCCGCGAGGTGGAGCGACTGGGGATGAAGAAAACGAAGGAATGAAGGAGGTGAAGGGTGTTTTGCCGGGGAGAGGTGGAGCGGCTGGGGATGAAGAAAAAGAAGAAGCAACCTTTGAGAGTCTTACTGTCTTGCAACACAAGGAATTGCAAACACAGGCATTGTGGTCTCACGAGACAGCCCTTTCTCTTGCCTCTAGCATTTCAATTGTATTGAAACTGTAAGCACATGTCCAAATTTAAAGCAGCACACCGGGCAATTTTATGCCTCGATAGATCGTGAGAGGCATATCCAGCAGGAGAACATTCATGGCCAGCCAGATGGGAACAAGAGACCACCCAAAGTGCATGCAACATGAGACGGCAATTGCAAATCATTGTCAGATCAGTGTCATGCACATCCCCACCACTCCAACATTGTCTGACATACGAATCAAGTATATGTAAGATGACAAACCCCCCTGTTTGGTGGACTTGGTACGTTGCAATTTGGTCTGGAAGGCCGATCAGGTTGCTCCCTTGAAGGAGCGGGAGATTTGCTCCCTTTAGGCTTACAAGCTTCAATGATGCCCACCGTGGCCCCCACCGTGCCCACCAAATCCTCCATGCCCCCCTCCAAAGAATCCGTGCCCCCCTCCATGCCCACCGTGTCCCTGGCTGGTGTGGCCATGTGCCGGGTTTGGATTGCCCCCACCGTAGCCTGCTGCTCCCTGAGGAGCAGCTGGGTTCCCATGACCTGGGCCGAACAAGAGGCTACTGAGTTAGACAAAGTGAGCCCTTACATCAAGATAACTTGTTTTGGTGGAACCAATGACCAATCCTGACAGGCTGCAGCGCGCTACAGTAACCTACAAATTTGTCTGTGTCTTCCCTGAAAGATGAGAAGATCAGAGCAGATCCCCCAATGATACGAGTCACAAGCCATGAGCCAAAAGCATGTCGATCATTCATGCACGGCCATGCCAGCATACATAAAAGCAGGACATGTGCAAAGTACACTGTCCATTAATGCACACGTATGCCAGAATGATCCAGACCTCCAACCAGCACAAAAGCTGAGAAAGGCTCACCCTGGTAAGGACCTGGAGTGCCGTACGTCTGTCCATAGGGATTGCCCTCACCAGCATATCCCGACCCATAGCCTGCATTGTTTCTTAATCAGAGCCTAACCAATCTGTAGGTACTGCTTGAGTTGCGCGGTCAAAAACAGGTCTGCAGCTATACTCACCGGCTGTCCCTGTCTTACACATGTCATGCGAGTGACAATCATGACCATTCAGTCTATCAAGGTAAGTAATTATTTTCGAGGCAAGCAGCAAGTTGCAGAGGAGAAGGGTGCGGTCACCCTGATAAGGTTGGCTGTAATTCTGCCCTTGGGGATTTCCTTGCGCTTGCCCGTAACTCCCAAAGGCGTGCTCCCAACCTGAAGGTGGGACGAGTTATCAGATGAGCTGCAAGGCAGAGTTTTTGGAGAAACACACAAGAAACAAGCAACAACCTCCCTCCCACTGGAAACCTCTTTCAGATCATTGATGCTCATGTCAGATTAGGGAATTCTGGGCCAAAGTCTGCGAGAGAACCTGGCTGAGGAGGTCCATAGGGCTGAGGAGGTCCATAAGGCTGTGGTGGGCCACTGTAAAATGGTCCCGCCTGTGGAAGACCCTGAGTGTGCCGCTCACTAATCAGCTGTGCCTTGGCTTCAGGTGAAACATACCCTGAGATGTTTTCAAAGCCTATGACCTCGACAAAATGCCTACGACAAGCAAGCACGCAGGTCTCCTACAACGATTAGATCAGTCGGGTCTCCTGATGGGGGTCACGCATGACTAAGATATCACCTGTTGGGTCGCTGAAGTATTGGGCTTCCCAGAAACCATTTCAGTGAGCTTCTCAAACATTTTGGAGGTCGAGCTTCCGCTCTGGTTGTTGAAAGGGTTCTGCGCAACAAGTGACAAACGTCACGGCGACGCACGACTCAAGAGTGTAGCGAGCCTTGATTCTTGTACACTGGAAAGAGGGACCTTACCATCTCGCTTGAGCTATGAATCAACCGACCGCTGTTCTGCTCCTCTCCGCTTGTCTCGGCTATTGCTGAACTTTTGCTAAACAACACTCTTGATGACGCTCAATGCACCAGCCACGTGGTTCTTTCTCACCCTTCTCCTATCGGGCAACCATTAATAGAGCCACCGACCCCTGACCCTCAATGCGTCCGAAGCCAAATCTGGCCCGGAGACAATTTCGAAAGAGGCACCGCCAGCTCAGTGTCTCCAATTGAATATATCTGTTATCGGGGCTTCCGTTGGCTTCAAAAAGAATGCAAAGTGTTATTAACGCGCTATGCTAAAGGTTCCCGTCTCCAACGTCTCGCCAGGTCCATTTGACATCACCTGCAAGGAGATTGTCTCTGAAGAAAGAAAGCACGGGGGCACAGCGTTCCGAGCATTCGTAATACCAACTGACAGACTTGACGATTTACTTAAAGGCGAGGAAGCGCGGGGCACCACAAAATTCGTTGTAGTCAAGACAAGTCCTCCTTTGAAGCAGGATGTAAGTCTGCCCTGCCCTTTACAAGTCCCTTTAGAAGTCTGCCCTTTACAAATCCGTTTACAGGTCTGCTGCAGATTGAAGGCTGGAGCAGACACACAAACAACTGCTTGACTTACGCTTAGCCTGATGCGCGCTCTTGGCTTGAGCAGGTGGCAATCACAGAGAAGACTGTGGCTGACAAGGTCACTCTGGCTTGTGCTTTTGGTGGTAAGGACCACAGCAGT
>JADEYI010001273.1_pt1 | contig 20362 bp, 24 predicted proteins | sample 8542331 | NCBI WGS metagenome assembly JADEYI01 (sample SAMN16510988, study PRJNA670497) | mine drainage metagenome | isolation source: biofilm near Copperflume 1 | place: Germany: Marsberg coppermine Kilianstollen | collected 2018-02
TAGAACCTCCTCAAACACAGCTACTTCTGACCGGATAGCTGCAATGTGGGTTAAATAACATTCTTATGAAAATAACTCCAGCATTTTTCCTCATCGTGTTCCCATGCCTCGCGTGGGCGCAATTTGAACGGGGGCAGGCTTTCTTGGGAGGATCGATATCCGTGTCAGCGGCCACTACCAATAGTAATCAATATAACTACAAAGAGACGAATAGTCAATTGTCGATAGCGCCCTCCTTTGGTTACTTTCTTAATTCTAAAATTGCTGTTGGAGGAGGAATTGGGTATTCTACTTCAGTTCAGAAGTCTGGTAATCTAGGAATTCCCAATCAAAAATACAGTAGTCACAATTTCAGCATAAGCCCATTTGTCCGGTACTTTTTTCCAGTGTCCAACTCATTTTATATTGCTCTTCAAGGTCAATTAAATTTCAGTCGAGGTACTGCCACAAATTTTGTCCAGCCAAATGGTACCCTTACCACTTCACCACTTTATAATTTAGGCGCAACAATCAGTCCCATTTTTATTTTCTTTCCTTCTCCTAAATGGGGCATTGAAGCAAGTATCGGATCGTTGGGTTACACCTATACGCGCTACTTGCCAAACGTTTCTTCCACAGGCACTTTCTCGCTTAGCTCAGGCACATTTGCTTTTGGTGTAGCCTACTATTTTAAGAGGAAGGGCAACTAAAATCTATATCCTACTATCGGGAATTTTAGTCTTGCCTTTCGTAATTCAACTGCCTCACCCCAGCGGCCCAATAAAGGGTGGCTTTCAATTTTTCATTTTCCGCTTTTAGCTTCAACAATTTGGATTGGGATTGGATCAACTTTTCCTGCTGCACATTGATTTTGAATAAATCACTTTCTCCATTTTCTAAGTTGAGCAATTCCGCCTTCAAAAGCTGCTCGTAGTTGCCCACAATGGCTCCTTGCTGGGCCAGGATGATGCTCGTATTTTGAAGTTGGTTGAACACGCTGTTCACTTGGTTTACGATTTCCCGCTCTGTTTGCAATAACTCGTATTCCGTGCTACTGATTTTAATTTTCGTTTGGGCAAGTTTGGCTCGCTCCTTTCTTATCAGCACCGGAAACGAAAAGTCAAACCCAAGTCTGTAGTTGCTATTAAAGGCAAACGCATCCAAGGTGCCGGTCGGGGAAAGTGGTTGGTTTATGAAATAATAATTGGCATTCAGCTTGGGCTTCAGGTATTCTTTAGCGAGGCTTCTTTCCACACCCAATTGATCTATTCTTACATTCAGTTTTATCAATTCTGGATGGTTCAATTTGGCGCGTTGCCTTAATTCTTCCAACGTGGTGAGTGCTAAAATATCATCATCTTGCTGAACGCGAGCAGGGGCAATTTGAGCTGGCAACTGCACGGGTTCATTTCCTTCATTCCACAGGTAGTTGGAGACTTTAATTCCTTCGTTAATAAAATCAAGATAGGCCTCTTGCCGCTCAACCAGCCGTTGCTGAAGGGTAATTTTTGCCTGAATGGTGTCCATTCCGGAGGCCTCTCCTAAACGCGCATCCAACTTAACTCTTCGAAAAATTTCAGAGGCAATGGAGGTGCTGCGCTGATAGAGTTGATAATTGTAATATGCAAAGTACCATTGCCAATAATCTTTCGCTGCCTCCAGCAAGATTTTGTTGATGAGCTTCACCTGTTCGGCTTCGGCCATCTTCGCAAAAAGTTTAGCCGTTTTGAGTGCCGCCCTGCGGTCGTCAATAAAAAGACCTCGACCCAAGGGCAGCGATACCCCGGAATAAAGTTGGCGGTTCATATTGGTGGAAGGAATTGAATTCTCGGGGTCAATGTACTGGCCCGAGTTTTGATCCATTCCTATCTTCGGATCAAGGGGGAACCAGGTAGGTAAAGACAAGGCGCTACTCCACTTTTCGTAATAATTGGTTCCGGTGAGTTCTTTTTTGGAATAGTTAATCTCAACCTTTGGGTCAAAGGCGCCACGCGCCAAGCGGATTTCAGCTTGCGCAGTTCTTGATAACAACCTTGTTTGCTTGACGATGGGATGAAATTTTAAGATCACCGAATAAAAATCATTGATCGTGAACGCTTGAACAGAATCCGGCAACCGAAATAGCGTGTCAATAGAACGCTGTGCCTTTACTTCAAGCGCGAGGAACAACAGAAAAAAAATAGTTATCTTCTTCATTCTTCTTTTCCCTTTTGATTGATGTCGATCGGTTCTTTGTATAAGCTGGGTGGAAACCCATTAAGCCTCCGCCAGAGTTCGTACCATACGGTCACATCATCCAACATTACCCAGCCTTTGATCCCGGATCCTACGCGGAGTTGCTTTGGCCATTGGATGTCCTTCTTATCAGGAACGACTAAAATCCGAAATTCCCCTGCACGGGTATTTACATAGTCAATGACCTCAACCCGGCCTCCAAAAGTGCCCACGGAAATACTCGGCCATCCGGAAAACTGAAGGGCAGGGAATCCATCAAATTCAATCCGCACTTTCCTGCCAATGCTGATTAATGGTACGTCCATTGCCCGCACAAACATTTCCACTGCTGCATCCGCACTTTGTGGTAAGATGCTGCACAACGGATCTCCTTCCTTTATGGTTTGGCCTATCCCCGCTTGAGAAGCCTTGACAACAACACCATGCTGTGGCGCCAATATGAAATACTGCTGACTGCGGATTTCCATATTCGTGTACTCATTTTTGAGTTTGGCCAATTCTCCTTCTGTGTCAAACATGTCAGACAAATTGCTGTTCAGTTCTGACTCGGCTTTGTTTATTTTTTCTAGAAATTCGGCCTGAACCCGATCGATTTCTATTTCCGCATTCACAAAGTCCGCTTCACTTCCCTGGTATTTGTATTCAATGTCTTGAAATTTCGTAAGAGGAATATTTCCCGCTTCGAATAAAGTCTTATTGCGGTCATATTGATTCTTGGCATTTTTAAAACGAACTCGCTCGGCTTCTAATTTCGCTTTGGACTGCTCTACCTTTATTTTCATCCCCTCTTCAAGTGCGCCAATTTGTCGCCCCAGTGCTTTCGCTTTCAATTCCTTTGAGCTTAAGCCTTGTTCTTTAGATCGGATGACTTGCATTAGTCGCACTAACATTTGAGGATCAAAATATTTTTCTTTGATCTCACTCAAGATGGCGATGGTGTCGCCTTTCTTCACGAATTGACCTTCGCTGATGTTCCAACTTTTAATCCGACCAGCAATGGCTGTCTGTACCGTTTGAGGCCGGTTGCTTGGTGACAAAGCCGTAACAAGGCCAACGCCATGAATGTTTTGCTGCCAAGGCAAGAAAAGAACAATTAGAAAAATAAACCCAAGTGCCATTAGCCACCAAGCCAAAATTTTTCCCGTTCGCGGAGTGTCAAGTGACCGCAATGAATACAACCGCTCATACGATACGCTATTTTCGATTGAATGTTTTGACAGCTTTAACATGACAGTTCACTTTTAAGTATTTGCTCAATTTGTTGCCAAGAACCTTCCGCTTTTATTAAACCTTCATCCAGCCAAATAATGCGATCACTGACCTGTTGAATAAGTGGGTCGTTTGAAACAAAGATGACAGTGCATTGATTGAACCCTGACAGGATGCGTGCCACAATTTCCTTTTTTTCCTTACGGGTCAATAGCGTAAAGAAATCGTTTAGAATAAGGAGCTTAGGTCGCTTCGCCAAACATCTTGCTATGATCAATTTTTGAATAAAGGTGTCCGGAAGGCCTTTCCCCCCACTGAGCACCCGGGCATTTAAACCCTCAGGCATAGCGTTGACTTCATCCAAAATACCGATGGCGTTCATCGCGTTAATGGCGTGCGCGGTTGTAACCAATGGTTTGCCTACGGTGACGTTTTCTAAGATGGTTCCGTCAAATAAATCCTCGGGCGAAATATTTTTTGAAACAAAGTCGCGAAGATGCGTAAGATCCAGGTCGCGGAGGGAATAGTTGTCGATGGTGGCAATGCCTTCGAAGTTCGAGTACAGTCCAGTCAGCACGTTCACCAAGGTGGTTTTGCCACCACCCCCAGGACCACTGAGGCAAATTTTCTGTCCAGGCAACACCGTAAGGTCAATGCCGTTCAAGGCGTACTTTGCTTTTTCTCTGTATCTATACCGGAGATTCTTGACCATCACCGCTAAGCCATTTTCATTCACAACTCCAAAATCAAGTCCTCCTGCTTTTTCAAGTGGAAGATCCGTTACATGAGCGACTTTATCTACGGCCGTCAAAAGATCGTAGACCACGTCCATGTACATGATGATTTTTTCGACCGCATTCAAGGTTAAAACAATGATGACTTCGGATGCCACAAATTGACCCAGTGTAATTTGTCGATCCACCACTAACAGCGTGCCCATGATCAGCAATCCGCCAACGATCGCTGCTTTGAATAGAACGATCACACCATACTGGGTAATCAACGTTCGAAAATGACTCGTTCGAAACTTGAGATAATTATTTACATACCGGTCGGTATTGCGAATTGGCAAATCGGTGGAGCCGGCTAATTTGAAAGAGGGAACAACCCTGGCAATCTCTTCAAGCCATTGTGCCACTTTGTATTTATACTTTGATTCTTGAATAGAGGATTTTAGTCCGCGTGGACCTGTGGTGTAAAAAATCAATATTAGCGTGGAGATCAACAGCAATCCATAAAAAACAAAGAAAGGGTGATACAAGGATATCAGGAAAAGGCCAAAAATAATTTGAATGCCAGCGGAAGAGAGGTCAATTAATAATTTAGGCAAACCTTTCTGGATGGTGATGACATCAAAAAAACGATTCACTAATTCAGGCGCATAATTGTTGGCCAATGCTTCGAGGCGAACGCGCGGCAGTCGAAAGGCAAATTCAAATGCCGCCTTGGTGAAGATCCTTCGTTGCAAAAATTCTACCAAACGAATCTGCACGATCTGTAAGATACCCGCAAGCAATACCCCTGTAATCACCAGGCCAATCATCACATAGACGGAGCTGAAAACCACACCGCCCGACACCAGTTCTACGGTCGTTTGAATTCCTAGCGGCAAGATCAGGCTGACCAACCCCACTACGACCGCATAAAAAAGGATATAAAAAATTTCCTTCCGCTCCGTGCGCAAAAGTTGGAACAGCCGCTTCATGGGGCTTGTCATGGTTCCTTCTTCTGCTTGCGGGAAAGGGTTTTCGTAGTTAAAGATCGTCAGGAAAATGATTTCTCCGTTTGTGTTACGAAGAAGGTTTAGGCCCTCAACTTCGACTTCGTGATGCCGGGTGTGGACTTCCCCTATTTCGAAGCACTGAAATTTACCATTCTTCCTAATCAAAAGGCAAGGTGCTATTTGGGTGGCCTCGCAAAATACGAGAACGGGGCTCAGACTTTCATTGACATAATTGAAAAAGGCAGATCTTTCCAGAGAATTCTCAAGCATCAAAATCTGAATTCTATTGCCCGCTTCGATCAAGTCGCGCTTAAATTCAGGAAAATCTTCTTCGCAATAAGTCCGCGAAAAATGATTGACGCTTTCAATTGATTCGTAATCGAAGTCATGCATTAAGACTGTGGCAGACTCACGGAGGACACGTGCTATTTGATCGCTGGTGAACATAACTTAATTTTTTTGAATGGCGCCAAAAGCCAAATTTTCAAGAAATAAATAAAGATCGTCATGGAGGGATTTTCCTGATTTAATGTTTGTGAGTGAGGGAAGGTGCTCTGCGAAAAAAATTTGCTGCGTGGAGGCTACCAACAGCGAGCTTACGAGGGCACTTGGAAAAGTGTAGGTAGGTTTTATCTCCAAAACAATTTCTGTGATTTTTTTACAAAGGGATTTAAAACTCCCAAAAAGACCTTCCTCGTTTTCATCATCCACGGATTTGGTCAAATACATCTTGTTGAATTCTGCAATTACAATACGGTGCAAAGCTTCTTCATTAACAAATTCAAAAGTGGGATCATATTTTTTTTCTTCTGAAATAATGCGCAGGCATTCCTTCAATTTTCGTTCGGGTTCGTTAATGTTGGTGATGGCCTTGTCAATACAATATTCAATCCAGTGCCAATACCAAGAAACCAAATACACTAACAGCCGATGTTTATTTTCAAAATAACGGTAGACAGAAGCCTCTGTACAATCAATTTTTCCGGCCAGTTTCTTGAAGGTGAATTTTTCAACACCCAAGGCAGCGATCATTGTGATGCTTTCACTAATAATCCGCTGACCCAGGTCAGAGTGCTGGGGATCTCGTATATAGAGATGCCGATTCAATTTAAAGGTAAGTGTAGTCATAATCGTAAATCACGCAAATATAATAGTATTACTATCATATTTGTACGTAATATTTACATCATTTCAATAAGTAACTGACTACCAATAAATTAAAATTTAAAATAATTATTTAATTTAATTTAAAATTCCTTTAATAAAATCCATGCTCCAATAACGAGTGTGAACCATCCGAAGCCCTTGCGCAGATAGAAAGCGGTAATCCTTCGTGATAGAATATTGCCAAATAAAATCCCGAAGACAGCCAATACGGTGACGGAAAGTAAAAAAGGCCAATCCATAGCATGATTAAGTAAATCGCCAACAAATCCGGTAAGCGAATTGATAGCGATAATAAACAGTGACGTACCCACGGCCGTCTTAAAAGGAAGCCCGGTAAGAAAAACCAAAGCCGGAATAATTAGAAAACCACCTCCTGCGCCAACGAGCCCGGTTAAAAAGCCAATTAAGGCACCTTCCACAATCACCAAAAAAACACGAAATTTTCGGTTATCCGAACTGGCTTCACGTGGATTGCGAATGAGCCGAAAGGATGCGAGTACCATCAGCACCGCAAAGATCCCGAGAAGCAATTCTCGTTTTGTCAAAATGAAACCTCCAATCTCAAACAATTGGTTAGGAATGGCGGGAACAATCCAATGCCTTGTAGCAAAAATGGCCACGATAGAGGGGATGCCAAAAAGAAATCCGGTTTTGAGGTTAACCAAATGTTCGCGGTATTTGGGTATCGCACCCACAAAACTGGTGACGCCTACGATGAAAAGCGAATAGGCCGAAGCCAGTACGGGCTCTATGCCAAACAAGTAAACTAAAATGGGGATGGATAGAATAGAGCCTCCTCCACCTAACATGCCAAGTACTACACCTACCAAAACCGAAAAACAATAACCTAGAAATTCTAACACGAGATTTATTTAATGTTTTGAGTAATCTAAAACAAAGGCATCCGGGAATTGTTTTTTTAACTTATTCACAAAATCTTGCGCTTTTGTTTGCGATGAGAACGATCCAAGAATGAGGCTATAATATTTTGCACCTTTAACAGCCTTCACCGACACCGTAGCTTTTTTCTTGTAGGATTTTTTCAAATTGTCGGCAAGACGAAGTAAGTTAGTCAACTCTTGATAGGTTCCTATCTGAGCGCCAAAACCATTAGGTTCCACCTTTGAAATTTCAATGTCATAGTACTCGTTATCTGAAACACTTGTTGAATTGACTTCAACTGGTTGGGTATTCGTTTTACTATTTTCTCTTGTCACCACTTCTATTTTTACATTGGCTACACCTTTATCTACAAATCCTAATTTTGCTGCCACCGACTTCGTCACATCAATAATCCGTCCGGCCACAAAAGGCCCGCGATCATTTACAGTGACTTCGGCTGATTCATTGTTTGCCAGATTGGTTACTTTTAATACCGTACCGAAAGGAAATGTTTTGTGAGCGGCCGTTGCCTTGCCGGCATGATATTTTTCACCGCTTGCCGTTGACCTGCCTTCAAAAAAATCTGCATAAAAAGAGGCTTGACCGGTCTGAGTTTGAGCCTGTAAAATTTTGACTAGAAACAAGAGACTGAAGAAAAAAAAGTAGTTCACGCAATTGTTCTTTTGAAATTAATTTGTTGGCAATCGGCAGATTACTCGCAGATGTATTTTTCAATCTAAATCCATTCTAACTTCTCTACTGTTTTCTCTGTGATCACGTCCCCGGTATGTTTGGTTTCCTTTGGCTCGATAAGCATTAAAAAAACTTCTTCCCCATTGGTATAAGGCCGATGCTCCACGCCTTTTGGCACCGTTAAAATCTCTCCCGGTTTCACTTCTACTGTTTTGTCACGGAACTCAATAAAAAGCGTTCCCTTTTGAATTACAAAAAGTTCATCTTCCTCCTCATGTTTATGCCAGACAAATTCACCTTTTACCTTGGCCAGTTTGATGTAGTTCTCATTCAATTCACCAATAATGTACGGATGCCATTGCTCATGGATCTTTGAAAACTTTTTGCCGAGATTAACCGATTCCATTTACTTTAACTTTAGTTGGAAAATTAACGAAAGTTTTTGTAAAAAATTGACTCCTTAAGAATACCTAACCTGGGGGGTTGTTAAACATGTAAGTCTTGAATACCTTGTATCAAAATCCACCAATATGAAATCGTCATTATTAATTCTTCTGTTTATCGTTGTTCTACTTGCGTGCACAGACCGCAAGAAAGAAATCAAAAATGCCATGCAGCTATATGACAAAAGCACTTTTCATATGGCAACCGATTCGCTTGCCAACCTATACGCAGTTGATGGCGAGTTGTCAGGGAAAGGAATGAAAATGATTGTTGGGCGAGATTCTATCCGAAAATTTCTAAAGTCATTTGAAGGATCGTCAATAAAAATGATTTCAAACGAAACAAAGGCTAATTCAATAATTTTTAGCGGAGACACCGCCTTGGTAGAAGGCACTTACGAACAAAAAGTGAGAATAGGTGGTGACACCAGCGAGTATACCGGAACATTTTCAGCAAAATGGGTGGATACTGAAAATCGTTGGCTATTGAAAAAAATGTACACTGTTCCATCGCAACCACAAGCCTCCATTAAATCGGTCTTGCTTCGCCAACTCAAGACTACCCACACCGACAAAGATTGGTTTGTGCCTGCAAACGTTGCAGTAGCAGGACTCACACCAAAACAAGCCATGTGGACCGATGGCAGTGGCAATCATTCCGTGGGGCAATTAGCCTCGCATCTCCTATTTTGGAATGAGCGTTTGCTTAGAAAATTCAAAGACGAACCCGAAACAAAATTCAGCGGCAACAATGAAGAAACGTTCAACTCCTTTGATGAACAAAGTTGGGATGCGACCGTGAAAAATATGGATGAAGTAATGACAGGATGGGAGCTGGCCATACAAAAAGCTGACGAAGAAAAGCTAAAGGATTGGTACGAAAACATTGCCAACATGAGCACACACAATGCCTACCACACGGGCCAAATGATTTTTGTGAGAAAGTTACAGGGCAGTTGGCATCCTGAACAAGGCGTGAAGTAAAACTGGATGTTCGATTCTAGATTCTTGTTGCTAGCAACTAGAATCCAGAATCACGACTTCGTGTGATCGAAATATCCCTTACTCTCCATTTTGCCAGAATAGAAATTCAGAAAAACAACTATGAAAATCAGAAAAACCACAGAGTGACAGCTCACAATAAGTTTACCGAGGGGAGTTACGGGATAAAAATCTCCATAACCAATGGTGGATGAAGTGATGAAGCTAAAATAGACGGGATCAAACCAGGTATGAAAAGGTTTGTTAAAAAAATTGCCGACTGAATAGATTACCGCAAAATCAAAAATGATCTCCAGGTAATTGAAAAACAGCAATAACATTGATCGTCTGTACGAACGAGGTCTGGATAGGCTATCTGACGCAAAAATTAACGTGGGCACATAGAGCACCGTCTCTATCATGAACCATAACATTAGAGCAAACAAAACAGTATTTCCATTTAGATTGTTGACCAGAATGAAAATGGGAAAGAAAACTTTGAATAAAACAAAAATATCCACTGTGAAATCCTGAAAAGCCTGGCCTCTTTTGCCAAAGAGTTCTTTGATATAAACCCCTGGAAAAACAAAAGGGGAAGCCGCCAGAAATAACCGCAAGACTTTCTCGATGCCCATGTCATTGTCATGCTCATTGTTCCAAATTGCTTTGATGGTTTTTAACCGGGCGGCAATCGCACTGACAGGTCTTTTAGAAGGGTTTGCGCCTAATAATAATTTTAGGAAAAAATGTTTCATGCAATATTGAAAACCATGCTAAGGTATTAATTAATCAGCACCTTTCGATGTTCATTTTTGACCACTGCCCTGTTCAGATATGAAAGCTAAATTTTGAAAATTTTGCTTATTGACCCCTATAAGCGGTTTTATGAATTGGTTTGTTATTTGTTAACTTCAATAATATGAAAACACTCATCGCTATTTTCCTCTGGTTTATTTTATTGGTACTCTGCTGGCCGTTGGCCTTGGCGCTGATTTTCTTTCTTCCTTTGATCTGGTTGCTGCTGCTCCCATTTCGCATTATCGGTTTTACCCTTGAAATGGTTTTTAAATTCATTGCGGCTATACTGATGTTACCATTTAGATTATTAGGGGTTCGTTGACGCATTCAAGCGCTCTTTCAATTTCTGAATTACAAAACCATTCTATTCCAACTGTAGCACCTTAATATCCGCAATCAGTGTTTGAATACTATTCGGGTCAATGCCATTGTAGATGCCTCGAATATGTCTTTGTTTGTCGATTAGCACAAAATTCTCCGTATGCAAAAAAACTTCTTCCGGCTTGGCAATCCCTTCATCTTCTTCAACAAAATAATATTTTCTGCCGAGGTCATAAATTTCACTTCGCGTGCCCGTAAGTAGTTTCCACTTTTTAAAATCAACTCCTTTTCTACTTGCATATTCTTTAAGGACTGGAACACTGTCGTAATCGGGCGTTACGCTATGGGACAGCAACAAGATATTATCATCCGCTAAAAACTCCTTTTGCAAATCAATCATGCTGTTTGTCATCTTTGGGCAGATGCCGGGGCAAGAGGTGAAGAAAAAATCCACCACACATATTTTTCCTTTGATGTCAGCCTCCGTGAATTTTTCATTCTCCTGATTGATCAGATTAAAAGGTCTAATCTGGTGAAACGCTTCTTGATTAGGCAATTCCCAACTTGGCGTAAAATCTGCGGTATTATAATAGGGAAGTTTTCTTCCCGACTTGTTACAGGAGATCAGTATGACTAAGGAGAAAAAAAATGCGTACCTCATAATTTAATTTTTAAAAGCGATCCCCTGTTCTTTCGGTACTATTTTTGTCTTCACTTGTTCATCTTTAAGCGTATAGCACAAAGCTGACTTCTGAAGGCCATACCGAAAGCCATCTTTAACTTCGTAGTTGATATAGACCTTTCCATTTTCGCGCCAGGCGTGTTGCATGCCTTCTTCTCTGTCCTCTTGGAAATTTAAAAATGCATAAGGGCTTCCGCTTTCATACCATTGCTTTTGAATACCTTCTCGCTTATCATAATAATAGATGAAATCAAACTTCATGTTCCCATTTTCCCAATAGCCAAAATGTCGGCCATAACCAACGTTCTCTTTGTAACTTCTGGTGTCTCTCTCTTTGCCATCCGGGTAAAAAGTTTTAGTGATGCCGTGTTGCATGCCTTTATAATAAGAGGCAATGCTTTTTAATGCCTTATTTTCATAGACTTCCTTTATGAATCCTGAAAATGGTTTGTTGCTGTAATAGTAAATCCCATTGTCCAAATGTAAAGTGGAATCAATAGAAGAAACCGTATCCATTGGGATTTGAGAAGTATCTACTTTTTCAAATACAGTAGATACGGTTTCCTCTTTTTTATTTACAGTGCAACTCACACAAAGGATCATGCCGAACAGACAACTGTAAGTAAAGATGTTAAAAAGTGAACGTTCCTTTTGTACCATGATAACTACCTGATTTTAAAATATAAAACCTGCTGCCTAAGTAAGCTGTATTGCTTGCATGATAATGATAAATTGGTGTGGAGAAATCAGCTGTAGTACCTACATGCCCCCCATTTGCATCTAAATCAGCTGGGTAAGTTCCGCCATTATCTTTTCTTGCGTAAATAGGAAAACCATCTCTTAAAAAACCGATGAGGTTCGCATTATCATTACCAGTAAAATCACCACTACAATGGTAATGATAGGTATTACCTGGGCCAGGATGTGCGCCTGCCCGGTCGAATGAGGATAGTACATTTGAATCTACAGGTACATTACCACCCTCTCTGTCATTATAAATGGCAACCCCATTTAATGCCATTCCAATTGGACCTAATGCGGTAGCTTCTTTGGTAGTTGCTTCCACAGGATTTGTAGGTATAGTCATGGAATAATTCTGGGTACCTATTATACCTGGGTTGAGGTTTTGCCCTGTAAAAGGGGGTTCATACAAAGAATTTCCTACCCCCCAATAAGGAGATACGTGGTCTGGCGTACCGTTAGATTTTAAGACAATACTGTTTCCACTTGTAGAAATTGTTACAGCACTTTTGTATTTGCTCTGCACCACATTCGTTATTGAAACGGAGCCAGATGCGGTAGTAGGGGTAGGGTTGCTGCTGCTACTGCAAGAGATGAATATGCCGAATGCGATGACCGTGGATAAGGCAAAAATTGTTTTAATGTTTTTCATATCATGATTTTAGTTGCACTATGAATACGACCTTTTTGAAGGAATCCTTCGGAAGGCATATTGCTTTTTTATTAAATGAGTAGCTGGGCAATGAGTGTTGGTTCTCTATTCAAAAGCAACGAGCAAAAAGGAAACGACATTGAATCTAAAACGTAAATGTTCCTTTCGTGCCATAGTATGATCCAGCCTTTAAAATATAATAGCCTGTGTTTAGATAGTTTACATTACTGGCATGGTAGTGGTAAATGCCATCAAGAAATTCTGCTGTTGCCTTTGTATGGCCACCATAGGCATCTAAATCTACTGGATAAGTCCCGTCTTTATCCTGCCTGCCATAGATAGGAAAGCCATCTCTTAGAATACCAACTAAATTCGCATCATCCACGGTGAGGTAGGTTCCCGTTGTATGGTAATGATAATCTTTCCCCGGCCCTGGGTGAGCACCTGAATAGTCAAAAGTAGTTATGGTTAAAGCATCAAGTGCTACATTCCCCCCTTCCCTATCGTTATATATAGGAACACCATTAAGCGCCATTCCTATCGGCCCCAATGATGTTGCTTCGTGTGTACTCGCTGCCGTAGGGTTCACAGGAATGGTCATACTATAATTATGATCAGTCATGCTTGTATTAACATTGGTGTGATGGCCGTTAGGAAAATCTTCATACAATGCATTACCAACTCCCCAATAAGGCGTTTTATGATCCGGTAAACCATTGCTTTTTAGAACAATGCTAGTCGTGCCAACAGTAATAGTAACGGCACTTTTGTATTTGCTCTTTACCACATCGGTTATGGAAACCGAACCTGATGGGACAGTGACAGGAGTAGGGTCACTACTACTGCATGATACAATCAGGCTGACTATGACTACAGATAGTTTGAAGATTGTTTTAAGGTTTTTCATTATTAAAGTCTATTGGTTATAATTATGAATACGATGCTTCTTAAAAAATCCTTTTGCTAGACTTAAATTTATTTTTTTTTCAATCCTTTCAGAATGCAAGTAGGGGCATTCAGCGATTGCAATTACTTATTGGGTGGCCTTCTGCCATCTTTTCCGGTATTAAAGAAATCAGCAAGATAATTTATCAACGTATTGAAATACTCGGATTGGTCGGGCTTGCAAAGCTTTTTGATTTCCATAAAATGGGCATAATGGATAGTTTCTATTTCCTTTTGTAAAGCTCCCAATTGATTGAATAAAGAATCCTTTTTATTGCTGTCCCCCTTTTCTGCATGGAGTGTTTGGTATAGGTTACTTTTTGTATCTCTGATTTGCTCGTTCAATTCCTTGATGGAGACCATATGCTGATCAATCAGTTTTTCATATTCCCTCACCTGACCTTCATCAAAGTGCAACATCTCGATGATTCTTCTCTTAGGTCCTCCTTCCTCAAAAGGGGGTGGCCCACCCTGAAGATGTGGTGGATTCCGGAAAAATAGAAATCCAACAATACAAAGATTCATCACCAATAAACCGACCACCGCTAGGGTCAATAATTTTATCTTACTCATGGTATAATTCGTTGGTGGTAGATAATTCCATGGAGGTGACCACTTCTTCAATTCCTTTGCTGCTCTTTGTACTTGAAGATTTGAAAAAGATAGACACATTAAGTGAAAGAATGACTATGGCGGTAACCACAAATGCCAGTCTCCACGCGACAGGGGCGGGTGCGCTACTAGGCGGTTGAACGCGCTGCAAAATGCGGGTAAGCATAAAAGGAGGAGCATCCACTCTCTGTATTTTCTTCAGCAATTCCAGTTTTTTATCGATGTTCATAACCTTTTGACAATTTAAATACGACAGCTATTTCAAAATCCTTCTCTGCTTCTTAATTTTTTTTCGATGGTTTGCTTGGCTCGTTGAAGTAGGGACTCCAACGCCTTTATATGGACATCCATGATCTCCGCCACCTCTTTCTGCGGCCGATCCTCAATCTTTGTTAAAATGATGGCCGTTTTTTGTTTTTCCGGCAGGGACTGAATGATCAGCAAAAGCTCCTCCAAACTTTCTTTGTCCTCCATCCCAATACCAGGGTGGCTAACCTTCGCTACATCATGCAGAAGCTCATTTGAATCGGGATGAAAAAGTGAGGTGATGAACCCAAAACGCTTCCTCGTCTTTTTTGCTTTTAAGAAATCCAGCGATTGATTGATGGCGATTCGATAAATCCAGGTCTTCAAAGATGCCGTATAGGGATTATATTGATGAAGATGGTGATGGATTTTAACAAAAACTTCCTGCGCAACGTCTTGGGCGTCTTCCCTGTTCAACACATAATGCAAACACACATTGTAAACAAGTTTTTTATATTCATTATAAATCAATTCAAATTGAGACTGATTCATTTTAGCGAACAAATGCGTTTGTCATCACCAAAGATCGTTTTTCTTTTTCGCTTATCCGGTTTCTTAAATTTGGCCTTCAAATTAACAGAAGCTAAACTAATCATCCCTTTTAAATTATTAACTGATGTTACGCGCTTTGTGGATTCTTAGTGACTTTGAGTCTTGGTGCCAATTAAAAAAACTTTACATCAGTTATTCAGTAATCGCTCTAAAAAGTATCGCTGGCACCACCTCCACCAAATGACCCACCACCTCCACCTGTTTTAATTTCGGCTGCATTGTTTTGGTTCCCACCCATAGTGTATGCCCAAAGTTGTCCGACACTTTTGCTAAATCAGTGCCATTTAACATATTTTTATTTTTGCCTATATTATCGCATAAATGACAATTATTATTGCATATTGCAAATAAATTAAACCTGTTGTCATGACAAACTGGAATGATAAGTCTAAAAGATTACTAAAGTCAGAGCTAATCAAACGAGGTGTATCGAACACTGATTTAGCTTTAATGCTCAATGAAATTGGTGTCGAAGAAACAAAAGCAAGCATCGATAGTAAAATCAGTCGTGGAAGTTTTAGCACTTGCTTTCTTTTGCAATGTCTGACAGTTATAGGTTGTCATAAGATTGAAATTGAGGACTATGAAAGTCCATTTTTGATGGCTGCTGAACCAAGTGACGCTTATAAAACTACGCGCAATGAAAAATAACACTGTAAAATTTATTGATTTGTTCGCGGGTCTTGGTGGGATTCGTTTAGGATTTGAAAAGGCGTTTAAAGATGCTGGAATGGAAACGGAATGTGTCATGACTTCTGAAATAAAGCCATATGCTGTAAAAACATTGAAGCATAATTTTAAAAATGATTTTTTGGCTGGTGATATTTTTGAAATACGAAACGAATTTATTCCTGATTTTGATTTTTTATTGGGTGGTTTTCCATGTCAACCTTTTAGTGCAGGAGGAAAACGTCAAGGTTTTTTAGACACGAGGGGCACATTGTTTTTTGAAATAGAGAGAATTCTAAGAGACAAAAAGCCTAGTGGTTTTATTTTAGAGAATGTAGAAGGACTTGTAAAACACGATTTGGAAAATAAAAACGATGAAATTGGAAGGACCTTAAAAACAATTTTGCATACACTTGAAGTTGATTTAGATTATAAAGTAAGTTGGAGAGTTTTTGATAGCTTGGAATTCGGATTGCCGCAATCTCGCAAACGAATTTTTATAGTTGGCACTAAGAAGAAAAAAATTGATTTGAATGGAGTCGAACCTGTCTTTAATCCTTTAGAAAGTGTTTTAGAAAGCGGATTGCCAATACTTAAATCTGATTTTATTGATAAACTTTTAGTTCATTTCCAGCTTGAAGATTTATACGGAAAATCAATAAAGGATAAGCGTGGAGGAGATAGCAATATTCATAGTTGGGATATTGAATTAAAAGGAAGTGTCTCAAAAAAACAGGCTAATATTTTGAATCAATTATTCAAACAAAGACGAAAAAAGCAATGGGCAAAAGAAATTGGTATTGATTGGATGGATGGAATGACGTTGACTTTAGAGCAAATTAACACATTCATTGACTTACCAAAAAAAGAATTAAAAACGTTGCTTGAAGACCTTACTAAAAAGGGGTATTTGAAATTTGAACATCCTAAAAAATTGATCAGAATAAAAACCGAAAATGGAATCAGTTCTTCACGTGAATATGACGAAAGCAAACCGAAAGGATATAATATTGTAACAGGAAAGTTAAGCTTTGAAATTAATAAGATTCTTGACCCTAAGGATATTGCTCCAACACTAGTCGCAACTGATGTTTCCCGATTGGCAGTACCTAACGGAAAAGGATTAAGAAGATTGACTATTCGTGAGGGATTACGATTATTTGGGTATCCCGAATGGTACGAAATTCCAACTAAAGAATATGATGCTTTTGATTTATTAGGTAATACGGTTGCTGTGCCCGTTGTAGAATTTGTTGCATCTAAAATTGCTACAACATTTACTAAACAAATTGAGGATTTGGATAATATTCATTCAAAACTTCATCCAGTACATCAAGTGTTCTTTGGTTAAATACAAAATCACTAGCCCCATAAATTCGGTGTAAATCATTTTGTCTTCCAACCCATCCAAAACCGTCACAATAATTGAGCATAATTATTTGACTTGCTCTGTGATTTGCATTGTGTTTCATTAATGTACTATAAAATTCCACAAGTTGATCGGCCCTCTTTGATTGTCCGCTTCCGGTTGTTATATTATAAGAAGACTCTATTAAGATGATAGGAGCATTGACACTTGGAATTAAGAAATCAATATTTTTGTTGAGTAAAGGAAATTCTTTTTGAATTTCATATTGCAGAGTTCTGTTTACAGTGGCTTTGTAGTTTTCTAGTCTCGTTTGGATTATTCTTTCTACATGGGCACCAACTTCGTTAGAATACTTTCCTTGAATCTCATTATCATTTAATATTCTTTCAACATATTTATGGTCTCTCAAGTCCTGAAATAAATTCAGGGTCTGTCAATTTGAAATTGCGCATATAATAAAGAGGGATTTCTGTGCCAATTCGAGAATCTCTCCCGCCTATGAAAAATTCAATTAGTAATTCTCTAAAAGCATTATCATTTTGCAATGTTTTGCTAATTCTTTTAACGCCCCACTCTGTTCTAAAGTCTTCTTCATTGACCCTATATCTAAGAAGCGAAACAACTCTTTTGAGCCTCTCCTCAGATAAACCTATTAAGGAAACAAATGCCCTAAGTTTTTCTACAGCTGTAAATTCATCGTCAGTTGTCAGAAAAATTGTTAACTCTTTTGGCGTTGAAAAATGATCGCAATTTTGGTTTATAAACTCTGTCAATGGCTCGATCGAAAGTAAAAAATTATGATCAATAGCGTCATCAATCATAAATGACATGCTATTTTTCCAATCTTCAAATGATATTTTGGGCATACTTCTATTTCCCATTTATTTACTCAGAGGAAAGGTTTGTTTCGCTTCTGGCGCTGAGCATCTTTCAAAATTGAGATGGACACCCAACTTCAAGAAAATCCAATCAAATAGGATTCCCAATTTTTCCAAGAAAACTCAGGAACTCACTTCTTCATAAACATATACCCTGTCGTTACATCAAGCATCGCTTTCAGCCCGGTGATAAATCCACTTTCGTCAATCAAAAAATCGGGCGTGTGGTGCGAAGGGGCATTGGCCGGGTCGATGCCCGCGGGCATGGCTCCGACAAAGAAAAACAAACCCGGCACTTTTTGTTGGTAGAACGCAAAGTCTTCCGCACCCGTCACAGCATGTACTTCGATAACGTGATTTTCTCCGGCTGCCTTTTTCAAACTTGGTAACATTTTGGCTGTAAGCTCTGGATCGTTAAAAGTAATCGGTGTTTTCCTTTCAATGGAAACTTCAGCCGTAGCCCCTGCACTCTCTGCAATTTTTGTGGCCGTCAATTTAATTTTTTCATGGATTTTATCCTGCATGCCCTTGTCTAGCGTGCGGATGGTGCCCGCAAAATTCGCCTCTTCAGGAATTATGTTTTCACGAATACCAGCCTGAATTCTTCCCACCGTAATCACGGCCGCTTCTTTCGTTAATTCAGACTGCCGACTGATTATGGTCTGCAGTCCAGTGATAATCTGTGCGCTCACCACAATCGGGTCGATGCTCATCCACGGTGCGGCACCATGCGCTTGCTTTCCTTTCACTTTAATCGAAAACCAATCGGAGGCTGCCATCATTCCCGCAGGGCGGTAGGCAATATTTCCTACGGGCGTCATCGACTGGATGTGCAATCCAAAAATCACATCCACTTTAGGGTTTTCAAGAACGCCTTCTTTCACCATCAAATCGGCACCGCCTTCTTCGCCCACTGGAGCACCCTCTTCAGCGGGTTGAAAAATAAATTTTACGGTTCCTTTTAAATCGCTTTTATCTTTTGAAAGTATTTCCGCCACGGCCATCAAAATGGCGATGTGCGAGTCGTGACCACACGCATGCATCACTCCGGTCTGTTGTCCATTGTAAGTCGCTATTTCTTTTGATGCAAAAGGCAAGCTGTTTCGTTCCGTTACCGGCAGCGCATCAATATCAGCCCGGAGCGCAATCACAGGGCCTGGTTTTCCTGTTTCAAGCAAAGCGACCACTCCAGTTTTGGCAACTCCAGTCTGAATTTTTAATCCTAACGTTTTGAGATGCTCAACAATATAGGCTGAGGTCTTATTCTCTTGGTTGGAAAGTTCCGGATATTGATGGAAGTGCCTGCGCCAATCAATGACTTGCTGCTCCATGTCCTTCGCTTGTTTATCCAGCTTGGATTGGAATTTGGAATTCACCTGCGCAGAAGACGCGGCTGCCATGGCGATCAAGGTCACCGTAAAGAAAGATTTTCTATTCATAAGATTGTTTTTTTAGCGAAAGACAATCTTAAGCATGTTTTCGCTCAAGACAAACTATTTTGAATAAATCTCTCTGCCCGATTTGTCCCATTCTTTCCGGATATAAGGCTTATTGTCTTTATCAAAGGGTTGTTTCGGGTAAGCGATCACACGCTTGCGTTTCCCGTTGGGATAATTTTCTATCCAGTCGCCAATTTTTTCATTCCATTGAAATTCGCCTTGAACCGCCACAACTCCATTTTCATGAAGCATGTAGTAATAGCCATCTTTCTCATCATATTCCATTGGCGTCACTTCCTTCAAATGTTTTCTTTCATTGGGGTCATAATACGTGACATAAGAATCCTTTGGCCATCCCTTATAGAACTTTGATTTATCCTCAACCAGATCTTGCGTGTTGTAGCGCATCCACCGGCCGTGTTTCGCTCCTTTGTAAAAAATACCTTCTTCCACCAAGATGGAGCCGATTAATTTGCGATAGGGGCCATGGAGCAGTACCCCCTTTTTGGGGTCAAAGGTGGTCGTCCTCCGGATTTCCCTTCGGGTGTAATCAAACCAGTAGATATCGCGTGCAAAACCAGAAAACTTTTCTTTTCTGTTTTTCAAGTAATAAAAAAGCTCCCACTGAGCTTTATCGCCAAATCCTCTTCGTGCAAAACCTTTCTTCGTCTTTATGCCATAAAAGGTTTTTTTCTTGCGTTTTTTCTTTTTGGTAGCGACAGGGGCATCAATTTTTTCATCCAACGTGAGGAGCTTGAAAGGCTTGTCAGTGTCGAATGTAAATTGCCCTTCTTGCGTGCGCGGCTCATTCCCCTGCTGGGCCACCCCGATAATTGGAAATAAAAGCAGAATGAGCAGTTTTCTCATAACACCGTGACAACGAAATTAATCAAAAAGTATTTTGAGGATAGCCAAAAAATATTTTCGCTGTTTAAAAACAGGAAGAAGCTTACTTAACTGATGTTACGTAAAGTTAAGTTTAGTTGAGTTCCAGCTTTTAGCTTTTTGGGTTCGGAGAGGGCTTTTCCATCGCCTTTGTGTAGAGGATTGCCTTCATGGCAAAATGGTTGAGTTTCGTGTGTGTTT
>JADEYI010001274.1_pt1 | contig 20315 bp, 19 predicted proteins | sample 8542331 | NCBI WGS metagenome assembly JADEYI01 (sample SAMN16510988, study PRJNA670497) | mine drainage metagenome | isolation source: biofilm near Copperflume 1 | place: Germany: Marsberg coppermine Kilianstollen | collected 2018-02
GAGAGGACAAAATCACAGAACAGTTAGTGAGGACAGAATCTCGGAACACCAACAGGATTCCGCGCACCGTCTTCGTACACGACGTCCGATGCGTCTCCCGCGTCGCCACCGGCGCCGTCCTCCGCGACGACGGCGACGAATTGGCGTAGAGTGAGGGCTCCGGCGCTTGCGATGCGCCCGTACCGGAGGCGAGATGCCGCAGAAGTCCGTCGAGGTCGATGCTGGCGGTCGCGCCGTTACCATCACGAACCCCGACAAGATCTTCTTCCCCGAAGCCGGCTACACCAAGCTCGACCTCGTGCGTTACTACCTCGCCGTCGCGCCCGGCGCCCTGACCGGCGTCATGCGGCGGCCGATGGTCCTCAAGCGCTGGCCCGACGGCACCGGCGGCGAGCCATTCTTCCAGAAGCGCGCGCCGCAACACCGCCCCGCCGGCGTGGAGACGGCGCTGATCACGTTCCCCAGCGGCCGCAGTGCCGAGCTCGCCGTCTGCGACGATGCCGCCGACCTCGCCTGGGTGATCAACCTCGGCTGCATCGACCTCAACCCCTGGCCCGTCCGCGCCGCCGACGTCGACCACCCCGACGAGCTGCGCGTGGACCTCGACCCCACGCCGCAGGCGACCTTCGCCGACGTGCGCGACGTCGCGCTCGGCGTGCGCGCGGTGCTCGACGAGCTGGGCCTGCGCGGCTACCCCAAAACGTCCGGCTCGCGCGGCATCCACATCAACATCCGCATCGCCCCGCGCTGGGGGTTCAGCGAGGTCCGCCGCTGCGCCCTCGCGCTCGGCCGCGAGGTCGAGCGCCGCATGCCGGCACAGGCGACGACTGCCTGGTGGAAGGAAGAGCGCCACGGCGTCTTCATCGACTACAACCAGAACGCGCGCGACCGAACCGTCGCCTCCGCCTACTCCGTACGGCCGCTGCCCGATGCGCGCGTCTCCTGCCCGCTGACATGGGACGAAGTGGCCGCCGTCGATCCGGCGGCGTTCACCATCGCCAGCGTGCCCGATCGCTTCCGCGAGCGCGGCGATCCAGGCGCGAGCATCGACGAGGTGCGTCACTCGCTCGAGCCGCTGCTGGCGCTCGTCCGCGCGCAGGAGGAGGCGGGGCTCGGGGAGGCGCCGTATCCGCCGCAGTTCCCGAAGGCGCCGGGCGAACCGCCGCGCGTGCAGCCGAGCAAGCGCGCAGGCGTCCGCAAGCCGCGCGGTCTGTCGTCATGAGCGACGGGTCCGCGCCCGCGCGCGTCGCGACGTACGCCGCCGAGCTCGTCGCCGGCTGGTCGGGCGGCCGCAGCGGGCGCTCGTACACCGTCAGCGCCTGCGATCACGACGCAGCCGTGCCGGTATACATCGCGACGAGCGACGCCGGCACCCTCGCGCTGGCGGTCGCGACGCTCTTCCAGCCCGAGAGCGACCGCGCTGCCGATGAGGCGCGCGCTGCGATGGAAGAGCGACTGTCGTCCGGCCTCGTGCGGGGCCCGCACCTGCTGTGGGTACCGCCCCGCGCCGCCGTGCCGTCGAGCGAGCCCGAAGCTTCGGACTTCGTGCAGCGCGTGCAGCAGGCGGCGGCGCCCCTCCAGCCCGGCGAACGCGGCGAAGTCGCCCTGCCGGCGCCGCTGCAGCTGGCGAAGCTCCGCGACGAAGGCGGCTACGCCAGCGTCGTCGGCGGCCTCAGCCGATGGTGGACGCTGATCACGGAGCGCGTCAGCGGCACCGTGCATGTGAACAGCAGCCGCATCCGCCGGGCGCCGCAGTCGTCGGCGCTGCGCGAGCAGCTGTTCGACCAGATCGGCGCGTCCGCCGGCACGCTCGCCGTCGGCGAGGCGGTCGAGTTCGACACGGTGGAAGCGTGGACGGTGCAGCGTCTGCCCGCAGAGCCGCTGGCCGTGACCGGGTTCGGCATCGTCCAGGCGCCGCCGAAGATCGACCCCGGCGACGGGACGCTGATGCGACGCCTCGTGCGCCAGCAGCTGCGCGACGCCAACGCTGCGCTCGCCCGCCACGACGCCGATATTCGCGGCGTCGCCCTCGTCGCCATCTACGATTATGCGGAGACCGAGAACATCGGCTCGTTCGTCAAGTCGCTCGACCCCGCGCTCTACGCCACACTGCAGCTGGTCGCCGGCGTCGTCGATGGCGAAGTGCGGCCGATCTTCGCCGGCGCCCGGTAGCACCGCGGCCGCGCGCGGCGCTTCGCGCGCAAGGAGCGAGCGCAACCGGCCGTCCGCAGCCCGAGGCACAGCGGATGCCCGGGCGCATCGCGACGACGGTCGATGACGGCGCGGGAAGGAGGCGCGCATGACAGAGCCGTCCGCCGCCGCGTCCGCGACCGACGCTGCGAGCCGCCGTCCGCGCGTCTTCGTCACGCGGGCGCTCCCCGGTCGTGCGCTCGATGAGCTGGCGCGCGTCGCCGCGCTCGACGTGTGGCCCGACGAGCTGCCGCCGCCCGACGCGCGCCTGCGCCAGCACGCGGCTTCGGCCGAGGGCATCATCTGCCTGCTCAGCGACCGCATCGATGCGGCGCTGATCGCGGCATCGCCGCGGCTGCGCGTGATCAGCAACGTCGCCGTCGGCTGCGACAACATCGACCTCGCGGCGGCTGCCGCGCGGGGGATCGCCGTCGGCCACACGCCGGGCATCCTCACCGAGACGACGGCCGACCTCGCGTTCGCGCTGCTGCTGACGGCGGCGCGGCGCGTGACGGAGGGCGACCGCTTCGTCCGTGAGGGCCGGTGGCGGACGTGGGACGCGCGGCTGCTGTTGGGCCGGGACGTCCACGGCGCGACGCTGGGCATCGTGGGGCTTCGGCAAGATCGGGCAGGCTGTGGCCCGCCGCGCGCGCGGCTTCGCGATGCACGTGCTGTACGCGACGCACGGCGCGCCGGCGGCGGCCGCGTCGGCGCTCGGCGAGCCTGTTCCGCTCGACCAGCTGCTGCGCGTGTCGGACTTCGTCAGCCTGCACGTGCCGCTGTCCACCGAGACGCACCATCTCATCGACGAGCGCGCGCTGCGGTCGATGCAGCCGACGGCGGTCCTCGTGAACACCGCGCGCGGCGGCGTCGTCGATCAGGCGGCGCTCGCGCGGGCGCTGCGCGAAGGCTGGATCGCCGGCGCCGGCCTCGACGTCATGGAGGAGGAGCCGCTGCCGTCGTCGGACGCACTGCTGACGGCGCCGAACGTCGTGCTGCTGCCGCACATCGGGAGCGCCAGCCATGCCACGCGCGAGCGGATGGCGACGCTCGCCGTCGAGAACTGCATCGCCGGCCTGCGCGGCGAGCCCTTGCCGCACCAGGTGCGGTGATGGACGCGGCACGCTGCGTTACCAAACGATTACGCACTCTTTGCCGGCGCGCCGCGCCGCGGTAACAACGCCGGCGCCTTCTCGCTCGATACTCGTGATCAGCAGCGCGGGACACTCCCGCGCGTGAGAGCGAGAAAGGGAACCGCACCATGTTCAGGAAGATTGGCTTGCTGGCGGCGGCGCTCGCCGTCGTCGCGCTGACCGCCGTCGCCTCTGCGCCGTCAGCCGGCGCATCGGCGGACGGACCATCGGCGACGACGAACGGCGCGACCACGACGACGCCCAGCGCCGGTATGGACCGCTGGCCGTTGCGCATCGAGGGGCGGCCGGCCGGGCTCGACGCCGGCGACGCGAACGGCTGGTACTTCTGGAGCGATGCCAGCGGCCTGCACATCCGCACGACGACGCCCGCCGACCGCAACCACGTGTTCACGGCCGTACTGACGACGAGCGGGGTCTTCCGCGACGTCGACAAGGTGCGGCTGGAGAACGCCGATGACATCCGCGTGCTCGACGGCGGCCACAAGCTGGTGGTGCGCTTCCACACCTACGCTGGCATGGACGGCGTTGACTTCCGCATCGGTGGCGGCGACGGCGTGCGGCTGCGGCTCGATGAAGCGGGCCGGACGGTGCCGCCGGCGCGCATCTTCCTTGGACGCTTCGGGGTGCACCCGGCAAACAACCCGTTCGACGTCCTGCGCCGGGAGGCGTAGGACCGGGTAGGGATCGGCGCACCGGTAGTGGATCGTGGGCACTGGCTAGCGGGGATCGGGAACCGCGAAGATGATCGCGGCGGGGCCGCGTGTAACGAGAGGCGGGCAGGGATGCTCGCCTCTTCGTGTCAGGCCGATTCAGCGCGGCAGGCGGATCAGCGTCGCCACGTCGCGCCGCCGGCCGATCTGGCGACCGCGCTCCCGGGCACGAGGCGACCGCACGCATGCCCCGGAGCGGCGAGGCCAGCGCCGCAAGGGCGTCCGCGATCATGCGGGCGTGCCTGGCACGATCGTACGCGCATGGCACCAGCGCGGAGTACGGACGCACTGGTCCACGCTTGCTTTCGCGCGGCCTGCGGCGGGGCGCCCGTCGGCATTCCACGACGTCGGCCTCAGCGGGACGACACCTCGAACATCCAGTGGCAGATCACAACCGGCGCCACGATCCGCACATGGTCGATGCCCGGGCCATGCCGGCGTGGCGTCGATCGCGCGCGGTCAGCGGATGCCGACCAGCGGCACGTCGACGGCGCCGGGGCGCGGGGACCGGGCGGCCGGCAGCGATTCGATCGACGCGAACGCCGCGCGCAGAACGGGCACGCCGCGTCGCAGGCCGCGCAGCGACGCGCGCAGCTCGAGCGCGAGCCGCAGGTACGCCGGCCAGTCGCGGGGCGTGCGCAGGGCCGCTCGGGCGATCTGCCGCTCGTCTGACTCCGCGCTCCAGCGGGCGACTGCGGCCGGAAGCGTCGAGGCCGCGGTGTCGAGCACGCTGCGCAGCGCGAGCCACGGCACGCCGGCGCTCTCCAACGCCGCCGCCAGCTCGTAGGTCTCCATGTCGACGCCGGCGGCGCCGAAGGTGTTCCAGGCGTCGCGCTTCGCCGCGGCGGTGGCGGGCGGGCGGGCGGCCGTCAGCAGTTGCGACGACACGAAGCCGATGCCACCGGCCTGCAGGGCGCTGCGGGCGGCGGCGAACAGCGCCGGATGCGGCGTCAGCTCCGGACGGCCCTCGGCGAGCACCCGCCGGCCGAGGATCAGCGCGCCCGATGCCAGCGACGGGTCGAGACCGCCCCCGACGCCGGCGATGATGACGATGGTTGGATGGGCGACGGGCGTACCTTCGGGCACAGGACGGGCGACGGTAGAGGGTGGAGGCGCATGCTCGCTGGATGTAACGGCGGCCTCCCCGTCGGGCGTTGTCGCGTCACCGGGCCCGGGCGACTGGAGGGTCGCGGGGGGCGGCGCGTGCTCCGGCGGCGCGCCCGTTCCCGCTTGCCGACCCAGGATCGATGCCGGGATATCGCGCGCGTGCGGGCAGATGGTCGCGTCGCCGCCGATCGCGCGCGCCTCACGGGACATCGGCGCCAGAATGACCGTCCTCATCGCTCTCCGTCTCCACCGATCGCGTCGGTCGCCTGCGTGTGCTCGCCGTGCCGGCGCAGGCCGCGTGCGCTCACGCTCCTCGCCCGAGCATCGCGCCGACGCCGGCGCGGATGCCCTCAAGCGGGCTCGCCATCGTCGCCTTCACGGCCGTCGCCTCGTAGCCGCAGTGCGCCATGCAGTTCGTGCAGCGGGCGTCACGACCGTAGCCGTAGCGGTCCCACTCCGTCTCCTCGATGAGCTGCTTGAACGTCGGCACATTGCCCTCCGCCATCAGGTAGCAGGGACGCTGCCAGCCGAAGACGTTGCGGGTGGGATTCCCCCACGCCGTGCACTGCATCGCCCGCTTCCCCTGGAGGAACTCGAGGAACAGGGGCGTATGGAAGAAGCGCCATTTCTTGTGCCCCGGCAGCGCGAAGATCTTGCGGAAGGTATCGATCATCTGCGGCCGCCGCAGGAAGACGCTCTGGTTCGGCGCCTTCGGATAGTCGTAGCCCGGCGAGACCATCATGCCATCGATCTTCAGGTCCTCCATGAGGAATGTGAAGAGCTGCCCCATCTGCTCCGGCGCGCTGTCGGCGAAGACCGTCGTGTTCGTGCTGACGCGAAATCCCCGGCGCTTCGCCTCGCGGATGCCGGCGACGGCCTTGTCGAACGTGCCCGCCCGGTCGACCATCGCGTCGTGCAGCTCGCGCATGCCGTCCATGTGGACGCTGATCGTGAGGTAGGTCGATGGCGTCAGCTTCGGCAGCCAGCGCTCGAGCAGGATCGCGTTCGTGCAGAGGTAGACGAACTTCTTCCGCGCGACGAGCCCCGCCACGATCTCGTCGATCTTCGGGTGCACCAGCGGCTCGCCGCCGGCGATCGACACCACCGGCGCGCCGCACTCCTCGGCGGCGTCCCAGCACTGTTGCGGCGTCAGGTACGTGTTCAACACGTCCTCGGGATGCTGGATCTTGCCGCAGCCGGCGCACGCCAGGTTGCAGCGGTACAGCGGCTCCAGCATCAGCACGAGCGGGTACCGCGCGTTGCCCTTCAACTTCTGCTTCATCAGGTAGCCGCTGACCGCGAGCGCTTGCCGGACGGGGATGCCCATGACGTCCTCCTTTATGGCACGGCGGCCGCCAGCGGCCGTCTCTGTGATGCACGCGATTCGATCTCTCCCGCTGCCGCTGCGGCCGCGCGCCCGCTGCGGACAGCCGACTCCATCGTCGCCGGCCAGCCCGTGTCCGTATAGGCGCCGGCGAGGAAGAGGTTCGGGTACGGCGTCCGCGTACCCGGGCGCCGCAGCCCCGGCGCCGGCACGAACGTCGCATCCGGCTCCTTGATGACCGCACTCCGCAGCAGTATGGCCGACGCCAGGGACGGCACGGCGCGGCGAAGCTGCGGCAGCAGCAGCTCGAGCAGCGCCTGCCTGTCGAGCGGCATGAAGCGCCCCGCCGCGCTCAGCGACACGACGAGATGCTCCGCGCCCACCGGCGTTGCGGGCGCTCCGTCCGCCTCGATGCGCGTGCGGTTGAACACCCACTGCAGGTCGCAGCCCGTGAACGCCGCGAACTCGAACGGCGCCACCGACGCATCGAACCAGAGGTGCAGATTGACGATCGGCGCCGTACGGACCGACGCCAGAGCGTCGAACGGCGGCCGCGCCCGCGCCGGCTCGCCGAGCAATTCGAGTAGCTGCGCCGGCGGCAGCGCGGCGACGCAGGCATCGGCAGCGATGCGCTCGCCATCGGCCAGCTGCAGGCCTGCGACGCGGCCGTCCTCGACAATCAGGCGCCCGACCGTCGCGCCGGTGCGCAACTCGCCGCCGCGCGACGCGATGTAGCGCAACGCCGGCGCGACGTGCAGCTCGCTCAACCCGACCTTCGGCACGCCGATCGCGGCGGCGGTCGAAGAATGCAGGAACCCCTCCCGGAAGACGAAGCGTGCCTGCCGGGCGCTGGCCTCGTCGCAGCGGCAGTTCAGTGCGGGCACGACGATCAGGTCCCAGAACGCGCCGATGCCGCGCTCCGACTGCCCGCGCGCCCGCAGCCAGTCGCCGAAGCTCGTCTCGCCGTCGTCGGCGCTCGCTCGCTCCCGGCTGACCGCCACGATGCCGCGCGCGACCCGCAGCTTCTCGACCACCGGCAGGTGCCGGTAGAGCGCGAACGACGGCAGCATGTGCAGAGGCGCCGGCAGCGCATCGGCCCGCAGATGCGAGCGCCGGCCGTCGGCGTCGAACACGGGCACGCGGACGCGCCGCTGCCAGCGCATCAGGTGCGCCGTGCCGATGCGCCCGAGGAAGCCGGCGTACTCCGCGGTGCAGCGCATGGCGATGTGCTGGCCGTTGTCGAGCTGCTCTCCGGTCTCGCGGTCGCGCACGGAGTAGGTCTTGCCGCCCGCCCACGGCCGGCGCTCGAGCAGCGTCACGGCGTGGCCGGCGTCCGCGAGCTCGCAGGCGGCCGCAAGGCCCGCCAGCCCGGCGCCCGCGATCACCACCTTCATGCCGGCTTCACCAGCAGCGCCTGCAGCCAGAGCCTGCCGATCGCCGTCATCTTCTTCCGCCCGGAGAGGCGTACGCGCTGCGTCATCACGTCGTAGTCGGCGGCCTCGATGCGCGTGAGGATCTCCGCGTACACGCCCTGCAGCACGTTCACGCACATCCGCGAGCGCACGTCGAGCAGCGGCAGCAGCCGCTTGCCGCTGCGGAAGTAGACGTGCGCACGCTCGCCCTGCTGACGCATCAGCGCCGCGAAGCGCTCGTCGTACACGCCGGCGAGGATGTCGGCGTCCGTGAGGCCGTGCGCCGCCAGCTCGTCCGCGGCGAAGTAGACGCGGCCACGCCCGGCGTCCTCCTTCACGTCGCGCATAATGTTCACGATCTGCAGGCCGATGCCGAGGTCGACTGCGAAGTCGCGCGCGTGCTTGTGCGTCTTCGTGCCGAAGATCGACGTGCAGATCAGTCCGACCATCGACGCCACGCGGTAGCAGTAGGAGTATAGGTCGTCCCAGCTGGCGTAGCGGTTGATCGTGAAGTCCATTTCGACGCCATTGACGAGCTCCTCGAAGAACTCGAGCGGGATCGAGAAGCCATCGACGGCGCCGCCGAGCGCCGTGAAGAGCGGCCCTTCGCGCCGGCCGGCGTAGCAGGCGCGCAGGCGTTCGCGCGCCGCCGCGAGTTGCTGCTCCTGTTCCACGGCGTCGGTCAGCTCGTCGGCGATGTCATCGACGTAGCCGCTGAACGCATAGGCGGCGTAGATGGCGTTTCGCTTCGCCTCCGGCAGGATCGCGAAGGCGTAGTAGAAGTTCTTCGCGCGCTCCTTCGTGTACGCCTTGCACCACGCGTACGCGTCGACGAGCGTGGTCGGCGTCGTATCCGCCGGCGACGCGAGTATGGTCGATGTCACGCAGCCTCCTTCCGGGGACCGGCAGATCGACAGCGGACAACAGTGTGCAACGACGACCTGTTGTCCGTCGCCCCTCGTCCGTGCTCGCCGATCTCCGCACGCACGACCGTCATCCGCCTACATCCCCACCTTCATCCGCACGCCGTTACTCACGGCCATCCAGAGCTTCTTCGCCTTCGCGACGCGCGGCCGGCGGCTCAGCGTGTCGTAGCCCGCCCGCGCGATCGCGTCGAGCACCGCCTCGCCGCCGAGGCGGAAGAGGCGGACGTCGGTGCGCGCGCGGCGGTCGACGAGCGGCTCCAGCGCCGCGCCCTCGGCGAAGAGCGCCCGCGCGCGCTGGACCTCGAACCGCATCAGCCGGCGGTAGCGCTCGTCGACGATGCCGCTGCGCAGCGCTGCTTCGTCGTAGCCAACGCTGCGCATGTCCTCGAGCGGGATGTAGATGCGGTCCTTCGCGAGGTCGCGGGAGACGTCCTGCCAGAAGTTCGCCAGTTGCAGCGCCGTGCAGGTGGCATCGCTGAGCAGCTGCCGCCGCTCGTCGCGATAGCCCAGCACGTACAGCAGCATGCGCCCGACCGGCGTCGCCGAGTGCTCGCAGTACCGCAGCAGATCGTCGTACGTCTCGAAGCTCCGCGTCCGCTGGTCGATGCGGTTCGCTTCGATCAGGCGCAGGAACGGCTCGTCGGGGATCGCGAACTGGTCGATGGTGCGGCCGAGCGCCACGAACAGCGACGCCGTGCGCTCGCCGGCGATGCAGGCGCGCAGCTCGCGCTCCCAGGCGCCGAGCTGCGCCAGGCGGTCTCCCGGCGCCTCGTCGCCGAGGTCATCGGTCCAGCGGCAAAAGGCGTAGAGCGCAAAGAAGTGCGGCCGCAGGGACTTCGGCAGGAACCAGGAGACGACGCTGAAGTTCTCGTCGTGGGCGCGCGCGTACGCCCGGCACCAGTCGTCCGCGACGGCGATCTCCGGTCGGCCGGCGGCGTCCGGGCGCGCGTCGATCGTCGTGGTCATGCCAGCGCGGCCGATCCAGGCAGGTGCAGCGCCGTCCCGGCGAGCGCGCGGCGGTAGCGACCGAGCGCCCAGAGCGGCCAGTAGATGCGATAGAGGTGGTAGTTGAGCATGAAGTCGCGCGGGAAGCCGGTGCCGGTGAACTGCGGCTCGTCCCACTGGCCGTCCGGCCGCTGTGTGCGCGCCAGGTAGGCGATGCCGCGGCGCACCGCCTCGCCGCGCTCCTCGCCGGCGGCGAGCAGCGCCAGCAGCGCCCACGCCGTCTGCGATGCCGTGCTCGCGCCGCGCCCGCGCAGCGCCGCGTCGTCGTAGGACGCACACGTCTCTCCCCAGCCGCCGTCCGCGTTCTGATGGGCGAGCAGCCAGCGCACGCCGCGTCGCACGCGCGGGTTCGCGGCATCTTCGCCGCAGGCGATAAGCGCCGGCAGCACGGCGCCCAGGCCGTATACGTAGTTCACGCCCCAGCGCCCGAACCACGAGCCGTCGCGCTCCTGCGTGCGATGCAGGTAGTCGAGCGCCCGGCGCAGCGCAGGCGCATCGGCCGCCATGCCGTCGAGCGCGAGGAATTCTGCGATGTGCGCCGTCACGTCTTCCGTCGGCGGGTCCAGCGTCGCGCCGAAGTCCGCGAACGGGATCTTCGTGACGAACGACTTCGTGTTGTCGCGGTCGAAGGCGCCCCAGCCGCCGTTGCGCGACTGCATCGCCAGCAGCCAGCCGCGGCCGCGTCGCCATGCGTCCGCGCGCTCGTCCCGCAGGTCCAGCAGGCGCAGGGCGATGAGGACTTCGGCCGTGTCGTCGGTGTCTGGGTACCCGTCGTTCTCGAACTCGAATGCCCAGCCGCCCGGCGCCGTATCCTTCACCTTCACGCACCAGTCGCCGCGCGCGCGGATCTCCTTCGAGAGCAGCCAGCGTCCGGCGCGAAGCAGCGCCGGGTCGTCGGCGGGCACGCCCGCCTCGCGCATGCCCGTGACCGCCAGCGCGGTGTCCCAGACGGGCGAGACGCACGGCTGCACGGTGAACGTCTCGTCGGTCTCGATCGCGAAGTCGCGCAGCAGGCCGCCGATGCCCGCCGCCATCACGGGATGATCGTTCGCGTAGCCGAGGCTCTTCAGCGCGATCAGCGCGTACACCCACGGCGGCTGGATGCCGCCCCACGAGCCATCGCGCTCCTGATGATCGAGCAGCCAGCGCTCGCACGCCCGCAGCGCGCGCCTGCGGAGCGGCTGCCACGGCGATCGCTCGTGCAGGCGCAGCAGCCGGTCGAGCGCGAGGAAGCCGTTCCGCCAGCTGAGCAGCGAGCGATCGCGCTTGAAGGCGATGCGCCGGCGGTCCTCCGGCCGGGCGTACAGCTCGCCCACGCCGCGCGCCGGCTCGATGCGCACGGTCGGCCGCCGGGCGCAGACGACGAGGATGCCGACGATCGTCGCGCGCGCCCAGGACGCGAATTCGTAGATGTTGAGCGGAAAGCGCTCCGGGAGCAGGATCGCTTCGGGCGGCATCGCCGGCAGCGCCTGCCAGTCGGACTGCCCGAAGATCGCCAGCCAGACGCGCGTGAAGATGCGCGTCGCGCCGATGCCGCCGTGCGCCAGCACGAACGCGCGCGCCCGTCGCATCTCCGGCGCGTCCGGCGGCGTGCCGGCGAGCTTCAGCGCGAAGTACGCCTCGGTGGTGATGCTGACGTCGCCGGGGCCGCCGAAGTAGATCGGCCAGGACCCGTCCGCCTGTTGCAGGCCGAGGATGTAGCGGGCGAGCTTGCGCATCCGCGCGGGTTCGCCGATGCCGAGGATATGCTCGAGCATCACATGCTCGGCGGCCATCGTCGCATTCGACTCCAGCTCCGCCCACCAGTAGCCGTCGGCGTGCTGGATCGACCGCATGTACGCGACCGCACGCTCGATGCAGGCGTCGAGCGCGTCGTCCGTCGTCGCCGCGGCCGGCGCCGTCCCGACCGTCATGCCGATCCCACGACCTGCACGATCACCTCGCGCTCGCGGGCGCAATCCAGCTCGACGAGGAAGATGCGCTGCCAGCCGCCGAGCATCAGCTCGCCATCGGCGCACGGCACCATCTCGCTCGCGCCCATCAGCAGGTGCTGGCAGTGCGAGTGGCCGTTGAGGTCTTCGTTTTCAGTCAGGTTGACGGTGCGGATGGTCAGGTCGTTGTGGCGATAGTAGACGCCCGCCGGCGCGATCCGCGCCAGCATGCACTCCATGTCCTCGATCAGCAGCGGCTCTGCCTCGTTGATGCGGATCGCGGCCGTCGTGTGGCGCGAGAAGACGACGACGAAGCCGTGCTGCACCTCGCTGCGCGCCAGCACCTCGCGCACATCATCGGTGATGTCGATGAACTCCGGCGCCCGCGTCGATGTGTAGTACAACCGCTCGCAGATGTTCCCCGTGCGCAGCGGGTGGGCGCCGTTGCCGTTCTTCGATGCCGCCACTCCGTCGTTCGGGCGCGGCTGGCCGTCGGTCGCCGGGCTATGCCCGTTCGTCGAGGCCGCCGTCTGCGCGTCCGGCGCGCCGTATCGTGATTTAGCCTGCACGCGCTGTGTCCTCCTTGCGCCTCGCCGTCGGGTCGAGCTGCTTGATCCGGCGGACCACCGCCGTCACCGATTCATCCGGCGTCGAGGCGCCCGCCGTGACGCCGACGACGCGCCTGCCCTCGAGCCAGCCACGCTGGATCTCATCCTCGCGCTCGATCTGGTACGTCTCGACGCCCGCCGCGCGGCAGGTGCCGGCGAGCTTGCCGGTGTTGGCGCTGTTGCGGCCGCCGATGACGATCATCAGGTCGACTTCGCGCGCGAGCTCCCGCGCCGCCTCGTAGCGGTCCTCCGTCTCCGGGCAGGTCGTGTTGATCACCCTCACCTCGTTGATGCGGTCGATGTGCAGCTCGAGGAAACGGGCGACGAAGTCCGTGAAGGCGTGCTGGCTCTTCGTCGTCTGTGACAGCAACGCCACCTTGCGACGCGGGATCTCGACCGGGTCGGCCGCGTCTGCCAGCACGACGCCGCGTCCGCGCGTCCAGGCGAGGACGCCGCGCACCTCCGGATGCTGCTCGTCGCCGAAGATGATCACCTTGAAGCCGCTGTTCACCAGCCGCCGCGCCGCCCGCTGCGCCCGCGCGACGATCGGGCAGGTGGTGTCGACGAGGTCGAGCTTGCCGCTCGTCGCCGTGCGGTAGACCTCCGGCCCGGCGCCGTGCGCGGTGATCGCCACGCGCGGCGACGTCACGCCGGCGAACCCCGGGACGATGCCGACGCCGCGCCGCTGCAGCCGCTCGGCGACGACCGGGTTGTGCACGATCGAGCCCAGGCTGTCGATCGGCCCCTGCTCGTCGGCCGCCGCCTCGACCATCTCGATCGCCCGCCGCACGCCGAAGCAGAAGCCGAGCGCCGACGCCGTGCGCACCTCGATCGCCATGCTACGCCTCCCGCTCGAGGATGAAGGCGGCCAGCGCTTCGATGCGCACGATCGCCTCTTCGGCGAGCGCCGTCTCGCCCACCGCGCCGAGCGCGCGCGATGCATGATCCGCCGCCAGCGACCGCACGCCCTCGCGTACGGCATCGGCAGCGGCCGCCGCGCCCAGTTCGGCGCCGATGATCGCGGGCAGCGACTGCTTTCCGCGCGCCGCGTCGTTGCCGACGGCCTTCCCGGTGCGCCCGGCGTCGCCCCAGACCGCCAGCGAATCATCGACCGCCTGGAAGGCGATGCCCAGGTCGAGACCGGCGCGCCGAAGACGCTCGACGTCGGCCTCCGCCGCGCCCCCGAAGATCGCCCCGAGCGCCAGCGACGCGCCGAGCAGCGCGCCGGTCTTGCCGGCGGTCATCCGCACGTAGTCATCGCGGGAAGCGCCGGCATCGTGTTCCATCGCGAGGTCGGCGTGCTGGCCTTCGATCATGCGCAGGCAGGCGTCGGTGAACATGCGCAGCGCGGCCATGGCGCGCGGCATCGGCAGCGTGGCCGCCGCGTCGACCAGCGTCCGCTGCGCGAGCGCGAAGAGGCTGTCGCCAGCGTTGATCGCCAGCGGCACGCCGTGCAGCGCCCATACGGTCGGGCGATGATGCCGCTCGCGGTCGCCATCTTCGATGTCGTCGTGCACGAGCGAGAACGCGTGCAGCAGCTCGACGGCGCACGACGCATCGAGCGCGGCCGCCTCGTCGCCGTAACCGCTCGCCACCGTCAGCAGCAGCGCCGGACGCAGCATCTTCCCCGCAGCGGCGCTGCAGGACGCTCCCGCCTCGTCGCGCCAACCGAGATGGTAGGCGACGAGGGCGTAGACGCTGCCGTCGCCATCGGCGATGTCCGCGTCGAGCAGTTGGCGCAACCGCGCCGTCGTCGCCGCGCGCGTGCCGTCCAGCAGGGCTACTACGTTCGGCGCGCGGCGTGCAGGCGCCACCATACTTTGCATTGCATAACCCCTTGCGGTACCGCATGATGTCCCTGTCACACCCTCGCTGTCAATCCCCCCGTGTCGAGCCTTGACCGGTGGCGGGCCGATCACCCAGACTGGCGACAGCGAGCGCAATTCGATTCGAGTACCGTGATGATGCGTGGCAACTACCTGACGCAGCTTCTCAAGGGAAACACGGATGTGCTGATCCTCTCGCTGCTCGAACGCGAGCCGATGTATGGGCACCAGATCATGGAACAGCTCGAGGACTCGTCGGCCGGCTTCTTCCGGGTCAGCGAAGGGACGCTCTACCCGGCGCTCTACCGGCTCGCGCGCGAAGGCCTGATCCGCGGCTGCTGGTCGAAGCTTCCCTCCGGACAGGAGCGCAAGGTCTACACGCTGACGCGGAAGGGCGAAGACCGCCTGCGCGACTGCCGCTCCACGTGGAGCGGATTCGCGGCGGCGATGAACCTCGTCACCACCCAGGCCGACTAGCACCGGGGCGGAACGGATGTCCTCCGATACGGCACGCTACGTGCAACGCCTGCGCGGCCATCTCCACCTCGGCGAGGCGCTCGAATCCGACTTCCTGCGCGAGATTGAGGCCCACATGGACGACCGGGTAGCGGCGCTCGTCGCCCGCGGCGTCCCGGAGCGGCGCGCACGCCGCACCGTCCTCGAAGGCTTCGGCCGCCCGCAGACCCTCGCCCACCTGATGCGCCAGGCGCACCAGACGGCGTCCTGGACCGAGGCGCTGCTCGGCGCGACGCCGTTCGCGCTGCTTGCCGTCCTGCTCGGCTTGGGGCTCTGGCGCCTGCCGATCGCCGCGGCGTTCGCCAGCGGCATCGTCATCGTCGTCACCGTCTACGGACTCTGGCTCGGCCGGCCGGCCTGGTTCTACCCCTGGGCCGGCGTGGCGATGCTGATGCCGCTCTTCGCCGGCTACATCGCCTTTGCCGTCCTCTCCGACCAGGCGCCGGCGGTCGCTGCCGGCCACGCGACCGTCTACACGCTCGCCGGCATCGCCGGCGCGGCCCTCTACTTCCCCGTCGGTCTCGTCGTCGTCGCCGCCGGCGTCCTCGTCGCCGCGCGCCGGGATTGGCTCGACGCCTCGATCCTCCTGTCGCCGCTGCCGATCGCGCTCGTCTGGATCATCGCCCTGCACCGCGCCGGCGGCCTGTTCGCGGCCGATGCCTCGCTCCGCGGCCTGGCGCCGATGCTCGGCGTCATCGCCCTCTGTGCGATGCTGGGGACCGTCGTCTTCCTGCGGGCGACCACGCGGACGCTGAAGTTCCTGACGCTCGTCGCCAGCGCGCTCGTGCTGCTCTCGACGGCGACGCTGCTCGTCGACCCCAGCGGCGGCCTCGTCACGCTGGCCGGTCGCGCGGCGATCCTGCTGGCGTTCCTCCTGAGCCCGGCGCTCGTCGCCCGCCGCGCCTGAGCGGCGCCACTCCGGTGACGCCGGGGGCGGGCGAGGCCTCCCCCTGGCACCGCCGCCGGGTCCGACCCGCCACGCCGAGCGGCGCGCAATCGCGTCCGCCCGAATGGCCGCGAGCCGCTCACGCTGCCCCTCCGCAGCGATGTTCGGCGCGGGCGCAGCGCCCCGGCCTTCAGTCGAACACCGCCGTCTTGTTGCCGTAGACGATGACGCGTCGCCGCAGGTGCAGCTCCACCGCCCGCGCCAGCACCACCTTCTCGAGCTCGCGTCCGATCCGCACGAGGTCATCGACCGCGTCGCGATGGCTCACGCGCGCCACGTCCTGCACGATAATCGGCCCCTGGTCCAGCTCCGGCGTCGCGTAGTGGGCCGTCGCGCCGATCACCTTGACGCCGCGCTCGTGCGCCTGGTGGTACGGCCGCGCGCCGGCGAACGCCGGCAGAAACGAGTGGTGGATGTTGATGATGCGATCGCGGTACTCCTCGACGAAGGGGGCGCTCAGCACCTGCATGTAGCGCGCCAGCACGATGAGGTCGATCCGCTCGCCCGCGATCAGCCCGGCGATGCGCTCCTCCTGCCGCGCCTTCGTCTGCGCGCTGACCGCCAGGCAGTGGAACGGCACGCCGAAGCTCTCGGCGACCGGCCGCGCGTCGTCGTGGTTGCTGATCACGAGCGGGATGTCGGCGCGCAGCTCGCCCAGCCGCCAGCGCGCCAGCAGGTCGAACAGGCAGTGCGGCAGCTTTGAAACGAAGAGCGCGACGCGCGGCCGCTCGTCGGAGAAGTGCAGGCTCCAGGTCATCTGCAAGCGCTCCGCCAGCGGCCGGAACGCCTCGGCGATGCCATCGCGCGGCACGGCGAACCCGCGCAGCTCCCACTCGACGCGCTGCAGGAAGACGTCCTCCTGGAGGTCCGTGTGCTGGTCGGCGTGCGTGATGTTGCCGTTGTGGCGGAAGAGGAAGTCCGACACCGCCGCCACCAGTCCCTTCTGCTCGCGGCATGCGATCAGCAGGACGGCCGTTGTGCGGTCACCGCTCATCGCGCGGGCTGCTTGCCGGGTTCGATGGCGCCAACCTCCCGACGGCCGGCCGGCGGCGGCTCCGCGAACAGCGCCAGGTCATGTGGCGTACCGGTACATCCAAGCGGTGGCCCGGGCGGGAGCGGCGCCGGCTCGAAGGCCGCACAGCCCGCCGGCTGGCGGACGAAGCGGCCGGCGCCTGTCGATCGGTCGGTCATCCTCATGTTCACCCGTGGCATGGCGGATCCTGTGGGCCGCCGTTCGTGTCGTGATCGGCCCAACACGATCATACCGGCGCTCGCTGCCGGCGCGAAGCGTCGCGCGTGGCCTACGCCGGCGGAAGCGCTGCCGACCGCCGTCGCAGGATCTGCCGCTCCGGCACCCAGCGCCCGCGCAGCGCCCCCACGAGGAACATCGTCCCCGTCACGCAGACGACGTCGTTCGGCGCTGCCGCCGCGAGCGCGCAATCGAGCGCGGCGTCGGGAGACGCCTCGTACCGCACGCGCGCCCGGCCCAGCGCGCGTTCGAACAGCTCGACGGTGTGCAGCGGGTCGCCCGCCCGCTCCTCGAGCGGCGGCCGGGTGACGACGACGCCGTCCGCTACACGCGCGAGCGCCCGCACCATCGCCGGCTGGTCCTTGTCGGCGAGGATGCCGACCACCAGATGCAGGCGCCGGCGACGGCCTCGCCCCGCGCCGGACTCGTGCGCTTCCAGCGCCTCCGCCAGCCGCCGCGCCTCGACCGGATTGTGCGCGGAATCGAGCAGCACGCGCGGCGCCTGTGACATCAGCTCCAGCCGGCCGCTGATCTGCACGCGCGCCAGCCCCTCGCGCACGGCATCCGCGCGCACCTCGCCGCCGATCGCCCGCGCGCACTCCTGCGCCGCCGCGATGGCGAGCGCCGCGTTCGTCACCTGGTGCGCCCCTGCGAGCGGCAACCGCAGCCCGGCGAGGGCGCCGAGCGGCGTCCGCAGGTCGAACACGCTGCCGCCGGCATCCGCCGACCGCACGCGCGCCCGCACCTCGCGGCCGAGGCGCCATAGCGGCGACCCGCGCTCGGCGCAGCGTGCCTCGATGACCGGCAGCGCCTCCGGCCGCGTCGCCCCCGTCACGACCGTCTCGCCGCCGGCGATCAGCGCCGCCTTCTCGCGGGCGATCGCCGGCAGCGTCCAGCCGAGCCGTTCGCGATGCTCGTAGTCGACGTTCGTCAGCAGCGTCACCGGCTTTACATCGAAGACGTTCGTGCAGTCGGTGCGGCCGCCCAGACCGACCTCGATCACCGCCGCGTCGCAGCCTTCGTCAGCGAAGTGCTTGATGCCGGTGGCGAAGGCCACCTCGACCAGCGCCGGCCGGCCGAAGCCGACGCCGTCGAGCACCTCCAGGTGCATGCGCCGCACCAACGGCTCCAGCCCGAGCACCGTATCGGCGAAGTCCTCCGGGGCGATTAGCCGCTCGTCGACGCGGATGCGTTCGATGAACGTCTGCAGGTGCGGCGAGGTGTAGAGCCCGCTGCGCAGGCCGGCTGCCTGCAGCACCGAGGCCGCGATCGTCGCGGTCGAGCCCTTGCCGGCGCTGCCGCCGACATGCAGCACCGGCAGTCGGCCGTAGGCGCGCCCGTCGCCACCGAGGTGCGGGTCGCCGAAGTGTGCCAGCAGCGCGCGGATGCGGCCCTGCAGCGCGCGCTCGACCGGCACGATCGGCAGATCGTGCCAGAGGCGACGCTGCAGGTAGTCCACCGCTTCGACGTAGCGCTCGGACGACACACGTGAGCGTAGCAGAGACCCGTGCGTGGTGACTGGTGGATGTCAGGAGTCGCCGGCGGCCGACATCCGCTCGCGACTTCTGGCGGCCAAGTCGCATCAGCGGCGTTCGCTGCGGCACGCATCGGCATAACGGCGCCGTGTCAAGGCGCTCGGGAACCGCCGCTCAGGCTGATCGATGTATCCGTCGCCGCACGAAGTACCAGTACGATCGCAACCATGAGGGGGATCGCGGCGCGGACCGCGCGGAAAGGATGTCTATGCAGGCTACGGTCCACGCCCAGGGCGGCGGGGACGATGGCCGTGTAGCAGCGGCCCGGATCAGAAACGAGTTCAACAGGAGGAAGCCCAGGCATGAAGCGAATCATCGTGGCCGTCACGGCGGCGTTCCTTACCGCGCTCCTCATCGGGGCGCCATCGGCCGCAGTCCAGGCACAGACCGGCTCGACGACCTATACGGCGCAGCTGAGCCAGCTCAACGGCACCGGCTCGAGCGGCACGGCGACGGTCGCGGTCAACGGCAACTCGCTGACCGTGACGATCAACTCGACGGGCCTCGTGCCCAGCCTGCCGCACGCGCAGCACATCCACATCGGCGGTACGAACAGCTGCCCGACCGCCGCTGCCGACACGAACAACGACGGCCGCCTCTCGACGACCGAAGGCGCGCCTTCATACGGGCCGATCGAGGTGTCGCTGACGACGAGCGGCGACGTCAGTAAGACCAGCGGCCTCGCCGTCGACCGCATGCCGTCGGCCGACGCGAACGGCGCCGTCACCTACCAGCGCACCTTCGACCTGCCCGCCGGCATCACGCCGCAGATGGTGGCACAGGGCGTGATCGTCCAGCACGGCATCGACCCGAACAAGAGCGGCACGTACGACGGCGCGACGAAGAGCGACCTCGACCCGAGCCTGCCCGCCGAGGCGACTGACCCGGCGAACTGCGGCAAGCTGATGGCGAGCGCCGGCGCCGGTTCGACGCCGGCCGCGTCGAACACGCCGGCCGCGTCGAACACGCCCGCCGGCTCCGCGACGACGCCCACCACCGGCGTGGTGAGCGCGCCGAACACCGGTGACGGTGCGACGGCCGGCCAGTCCAACAACCTGCTGGCAATCGAGCTGGCAGTGATCATCGGCCTCGTGGTCGTCGGCGGCGGCGTCGCCACCTACGGCTTCATCCGCCGCCGCTAATCGGCGAGCGGCAGCGTGACCGCAACGGAGCGCGGGGCAGGTGCCCCGCGCTCCGTTGTCGCGGTCGCGTACTCCCGGCGCCGGGCTGCCAGAGCGAGCAAACCCGGGGAGAACATCGTCAACCAGCCGACGAGCGACACGGCGGGCGGCGCCGCCTGACTGGCCCGCGTTTGACGTTCCCTTAACATGATTCCCGAACGCCGTTAATCCCCGCCGCTGTATGCTGGCCTCACAACAAAACAGCGCCGCGACGATGCTCCCCCCGTCGCGGCGCTGTTTGTTTGTCCCACCGTCGTGCCTGTGACAGTGAAGCGGCCGACGTCAGACCTTGAGCTCGTCGGCGACCAGCTCGCGGTGGTAGTCGGCATCGCCCCAGGCCAGCTCGGCCGCCTTCTGGCGCCGGAAGTAGAGCTGGATCTTGTAGTCCTTCGTGAAGCCGATGCCACCGTGGATCTGCTGGCCGTGCGCCACCACGCGCCGGGTCGCCTCGCTGCACCATGCTTTCGCCATGTGCACGTTCAGGTCAGCGTCCGCTTCGCCCTCGTCGACGGACCACGCCGCCCGGTACATGATGAAGCGCGCGCCATCGACGTCTGTCACCATGTCCGCGGCCTTGTGCTGGATCGCCTGGAACGAGCCGATCGGCCGCCCGAACTGGATGCGATCCTTCGCGTACTGCACGCTGATCTCGAAGTCCATCTGCGCCAGTCCGACGAGGTACGCGCACTCGATCA
>JADEYI010001275.1_pt1 | contig 20258 bp, 27 predicted proteins | sample 8542331 | NCBI WGS metagenome assembly JADEYI01 (sample SAMN16510988, study PRJNA670497) | mine drainage metagenome | isolation source: biofilm near Copperflume 1 | place: Germany: Marsberg coppermine Kilianstollen | collected 2018-02
TTATCCTACAAAAATAAGATAAACCGCTTTCCCCATAGGGGTTTCGGTTCAACATTTCGCTATAAGACATATCTCTGACAGCCGTACTCCCTATGCCTCACACAAACTGATACCCTTGATTACTCAATGGCAACGAACGAATCCGTTGACCGGAGGCAGCAAAGATGGCGTTAGTCAAAGCCGGTGCGATAGGAGGGGTGCCCGGTTCACCTACTCCGCCAGATGGTTCATCGCTGTCGATGATCGATACTTCAACATGAGGCATGGTGTTCATCATCACCATCTGGTAATTCGGGAAGTTGCTTTGCACAATCTTTCCTTCTTTCACCGTGATCTCTCCATAAAGTGCAGCAGTCAGTCCGTACACAATGCCGCTTTGCATCTGGCTTTCGATGATGCGTGGGTTTACCATCTTACCACAGTCGATCACGCAATACACTTTCTCCACTTTGATATTTTTATCCGTGAGGCTGATCTCCGCTACTTCGCCCACAATCGAACCAAATGATTCATGAATGGCGATGCCTTTAAATTTTCCATCCGTCTTTTCACTCCAGTTACTCAACTCTGCTACTTTATTTAATACCGCCAGGTAGCGTGGCGAGTCTTTCAGCAATTCTTTCCGCAATTCATACGGATCGCGGTTGAGGGTAGCGGCACATTCGTCCATGAACGATTCGGTAAAGAAGGCGTTGTGCGAGTGGCCCACACTGCGCCATGTTCCAACGTTTACCGGTAGATCCACACAACTCACATCGGTGTAAGCAGCATTCATGGCGTACGGTAAATTGCGCATGCCTTCGGTTGTGGATTCGTCATCTTCCGGTTTTATTTTGTTAAGGGGAATGTTTCTTAACATCAGTCCTGCGAGTGCGCCTTGCGTACCCACTTTTTTCTTCCACCCTAAAATGGTTTTGTCATCGAACGCTGCTTTCATTTGGGTGATCACCGCAGGGCGGTAATAATCGTTCTTCATGTCTTCTTCGCGCGTGTATACCAATTGCACGGGTGTTCCCGGTAGTTGTTTGGCGGTCTTTGCCGCACGCAATACAAAATCCGTTTCACCTCGTCTTCCGAAGCCACCACCGAGGTAGGTGATGTTCGTTTTAATTTTTCCTTTGTCTACACCCGCACCTTCGGAAACTCCGTTGATCACGAAGGTGGTGGATTGATTTCCTGTCCACGCTTCGGCTTTGTCGCCTGTCACCAGCACGGTACAATTCAACGGTTCCATACACGCATGTGCGAGATAAGGCACCACATATTCCGCTTCAATTACTTTTGGTGCTTTGCCCAACACTTCGTCTATCTTGCCAATATCTTCCCACACTTTTCCGGGTTTTCCTTTCAAGGCTTCTTTTAACGTAGGGATGGCATCCAGATGACCAAGCTCTTTGTTGGTTTCTTCTTCCAGCTCAAGTGCGTTGACCGCATTTTTAGCATGCCAGGTATCATCAGCAACTACCACTACACCTTCTTCAATTTGAATTACTTTGACCACGCCAGTCATCGCCTGAATTTTATCGAGGTTTTTGATCGAAGTAATTTTTCCCCCAATGTGGGCAGGATGCCGGATCACGGCAAACTTCATGTTAGGAAGCCGCACATCCAATCCGAAAATAGCTTTGCCGGTTACTTTCTCCGGTACATCAAGACGATCGATCGGTTTACCTATTAATTTGAAATCAGATTTATTTTTTAGCTTAGGAAACTCGTCCACTTTTTCTTTGGCAGCGTTGTTCGCCAACTGACCAAACGCCTTTTGTTCTTTTGTCTTCTTATTGATGACCACACTTTTCTCTGCATAGCAATCTTCTGGGTTTACCTTCCATTCTTTGGCTGCAGCCGCAATCAGCATTTCACGGGCCGTGGCACCCATCCGCCTGTAGTAATCATACGCATCGCGCACCGAAGTGCTTCCACCCGTGAGGATATTGGGGATGATCGCGAAAATCTTTTGCATCATGGTGAGGCCGCCTTCAAAGTCGGCCGGCTGCATGCCTGCAATAAAAAAGTTGGTGTACGGACTTTCTCCCTGTGGATACACGACTTCTACTTTTGAAAAGTCAGCTTCGAGTTCTTCCGCAATTAATTGCGACAAAGAAGTATAAACACCTTGGCCCATTTCTGTTCTGGAGATGGCCAACACTATCGTATTGTCCGGTCGGATGCGAACAAATGCGTTTAGTGAATCACCTTCGCCCATGCCGATGCCGCTAAATTCTTTCAGTCGCTTGTTGACATAGTAGTTAAAGCCACCTATGCCTACCAGCAGCCCACCACCCACTACACCACCGGCAATTAAAAATGTTCTGCGTTTCATGATAGTTTATGTTTAGAGGTGGATGATTTTTCAGATTTTGTTGTAGCTGCAGCGGCACGGTACTCCGCAGCAGTTTTGATGGCTGTCCGAATTCGTTGATAGGTTCCACACCGACAAATGTTGGTGATCTTTTGGTTGATGTCTTCGTCCGTTGGATTGGGAATTTCACTTAACAAACTTTCTACCGCCATGATCATTCCCGATTGGCAGTAGCCGCATTGCGGCACTTGATGTTTGATCCAGGCTTTCTGCACAGCAGATAGTTCCGTTTCACCTATTGCTTCAATGGTTTTTATTTCTTTTCCTTCGGCAGCGGAAACCGGGAGGATGCACGTGCGGGTGGCCACGCCATCGATATGAACAGTGCAAGCACCGCAGGCCGCTACTCCGCAACCGTATTTGGTGCCCGTCATGTTGAGTACATCGCGGAGGACCCAAAGCAGGGGCATGGAAGGCTCAACCGAAATGGAGTGCTCCTTGCCGTTTATTTTCAGTGTCATAAGGTTAGGATTTAATCAGGTTATGAAATTACTACTTTGGACGAACAAAGTGAGAATTTATTTTAAATTCTATACTACTTAAAATGAATGCTTTTTGCGAGAACTAGCGCTGAATTTGTGTTGTGGGTGGGGGATCGCTTCGTCCTTTCCTCTTCCCTCGCTGGAACTCGCGATGACGTAATAGTATTGCGTAACCTCGGTTGTACTAATCGCTCTGAAAATTTCTGTATGTTGGGTGGAAGGAGGTGCAGGCTTAAAGGCTTTTATAATAAGCGCATACGTTATTCATGACGCAATCCATGCATTTAGGATTGGAGGGACGACACGTTTCTCTTCCCAGAAAAGAAATGGCCATGCCCACATCGCCCCAGTCTTTGGGCTCCAGTGCTTCCATTAATTGCTTTTCAATTTTTTTAGGATCGGTTCCGGTGGCAATCCCTAATCGAGGAGCTACCCTCACCACATGAAGATCTACTATTATACCTTCGGCTTTCATCCCTGCTTCGCGCATGATTACGTTGGCAGATTTCCGGCCAATGCCCGGCAAGGCTGTCAGTTCTTCCAGACTGGTCGGAATGTTTTTGTCCATTTTAATAATGGAAGCTAACTCCAATAACCATTTCGTTTTGTTTCTGAAATTGCGAACCTTACCGATGATCGCGTAAAGTGATTCAGCATCTGCTTTAGCGAGTGCCTTCATGTCAGGGAAAGCCGAAAAAAAATCAGGCGCTAATTTATTAATGTGCCGGTCAGAATCTTGTGCAGAGAGCACCACCATTACAATCAGCTCATAAGGCGAGTGATAATCCAGCGGATGTTTTTTGCTTTTGTATTTCTTGATAAGCGGTTGGATTTCTTTCTGCCAATTGATGGAAGCCATAAACTCGGGAGGTTAGTAATTAGAAGCCTATGCAAATTACTAAAATCAGTTGAAACATCTATCTTTGAAAGATGCCCTCAATAGTTTTCAATTTTGAACACGGCCTCTTCCTTTCTCACTTTCAAAATAATAGGCTGAATCAACTCCGGTGATAACCAGTCCGAATGATCCCAAGTTTGCAATGATTTTAATTTCGCGTAAATTTGTTTTATGCAAACCATCACGATCAACCTACCGGACAATGCAAACCTTGATGCCCGGCAAACAGTCAAATTTCTTGCGTCAAAACTTTTTGAAGCAGGAAAACTTTCTTTAGGTCAGGCGGCAGAGATGGCGGGACTGACCAAGGTGGCGTTCGCTGAGATATTGGCAGACTTTGACGTTTCATTAATCAATTATCCGGTTGCTGAAATGAAACGAGATGCAGAGAAAATATAGCATTGTTATTGCCGATACCAGCTGCTTCATTGTTGGATAAACTCGGAGAACTTGACTTGCTGCGAAAGGTTTTTGACATGGTTTCAACGACAACCGAGATTGCCAAGGAATTTGGTAAACCATTTCCCGATTGGGTTTCAGTTAAATCCGCGACCAATCTTCGCTATTCTGAATTACTCGAGATTGAATTAGATAAGGGAGAAGCAAGTGCCATTGCACTCGCCTTGGAAACAGATAATTCATTATTGATATGGATGATCAAAAGGCAAGAAAATTAGCCGAGCGGTTAGCCCTAAATTATACAGGAACATTGGGAATACTTCTTAAGGCGAAAAATCAAGGTATATTGCCTCTAATTGCACCCATACTCCAAAAGATACAGAATACTAATTTTCGCTTTTCGGAAAAAATCCGAAGCAATATCCTTCGAGAAGCAAATGAGTAATGGCTGTGATCCCCAACTACGAATACGACATCTTTATCTCCTATCGCCATAACGATAACCGGAGCGGCTGGGTAACCGAGTTTGTTAGTGCCTTGCAAGAGGAATTAGCTGCAACTATCAAAGAACCGCTTTCTATTTACTTCGATAAGAACCCGCACGATGGCCTGCTCGAAACCCACAGCATTGAAAAATTCTTTTAGGGAAAATTGAAAGGCTTGATCTGCATTCCTGTTATTTTCCAAAGTAATTGTTAGGAATTTATCCCGTATGGATTTTATGTTTGTAGAAGCAAGTTTATTTTACGGAAATCGTCCTGCTAGGGACGAAATGTTTTTAACCAATAAAAATAGTATGGCCAATACCTACACGCAGTTGCATATTCAATTTGTATTTGCAGTGCAGAACCGGGTCAGTTTAAATCTAACCTTCATGGGAGGAGGAATTATTCCGATACACAACCAGGATTGTGAAAAACCATAACATAAAATGATAGCCATCAATGGGATGCCAGATCATGTGCATTTATTTGTGGGGCTGCATCCTACTCAATCAATTTCAAGTCTAATGCAAATTGTTAAAGGCGAATCTTCCGAATGGATAAATAAGAAAGGCTTTGTAAGAGAGAAATTTCAATGGCAAGAGGGGTATGGTGCATTTTCTTACGGTCATAGTCAGGTTTATCACGTCTACAATTATGTTATGAACCAAAAAGAACATCATAGGAAGAGATCATTTTTGGAGGAATACACGGAGTTGCTTGAAAAACTTGATGTGCAATTTGACAAACGATATATTTTTAAGCCCGTTGAATAATGCAATACATTCCGTCCTTAATGGGACGGCCCACCATTGTTGGGATATCCTAAAAACATCAAAGTCCCTATGGGACAAAAAAGCAGGGAGCTTATCAATAAACTTTTATAGCGTGTTTCGTTTTGTAACTTTGTAGTTATGCCTTCAATAGTTTCAGGCTTCGAATACTACATCTTCATCTCCTATCGCCACAACGATAACCGAAGTGGTTGGGTTATAGATTTTGTAAATGCATTAAAAGACACCCAACTTTGTAAGGCAATTAAAAGAGGCAGGTATAGATCTTGAAAAGTATTGAAGCCGATGTCGCGCTTTTCAAAACGAGTAGAATAGAGAAGCTCCATTTTTTTTGACTAAGGGGAAGAGATTGCTTTACGGTGACTTTTATCCTACCCTGAAATTGCGTACCTTTAGAATATCAAATTCTCTAGTTCAACTATTCCACTCTTGTGGGGAAATAACTAAATCTCCTAATCCTACTTCCTTAGGATTCTCTTTTTGAATAGTCGTCCAAGTCTTTTTGATTTTCATTTTTTCAATTTCTTTACACCCCTGCAAATGGAACCTATTAGTAAAGCTATCACATACGGCACATCCTATATGGATTTTGCGTCCACGTTGAATAAGCGCGTGGGTAACTATTTCAAAACGAAGAATATCAGCAAGCAGGCCAACCGGGAAATGAAAATAAAAACAATGGTCATGTTTGGACTCTACCTGATTCCCTATTTCCTCATCGTCACCAACGCTGTCACCGATTTAGTCCTACTCATTGTATTAGTACTGGTGATGGGGATTGGATTGGCTGGGATTGGTCTATCGGTAATGCATGATGCCAATCACGGTGCCTATTCCAAAAAACCATGGTTGAATACATTGGTCGGCTATTCGCTTAACCTGGTAGGAGCGAGTGTTTTCAATTGGAAAATTCAACATAATGTGCTTCATCATTCCTATACCAACGTTCACGAAGTAGACGAAGATATTAGCCCGCGGGGGGTGCTTCGAATGTCGCCCTACTCCAAATGGAGCAGGGTTCACAAGTACCAATTTATTTATGCCTGGTTCTTATACGGTCTGATGACCCTTGTTTGGATGGTGGCGAAAGACTTTGCGCGGCTTGTGCGTTATCACCAAAACGGAATGGCTAAGAAGCAAGACGCTAACCTGAAAAGGGAATGGGCGATTCTGATTGCTACCAAACTATTTTATGCCGGATATATTTTTGTAATCCCGCTGCTGGCAACCTCATTAATGTGGTGGCAAATCCTGATTGGCTTTTTTATGATGCATTACGTAGCTGGGTTTATTCTGGCGATTATTTTTCAGCCGGCACATGTGATCGAAGGAACAGCTTATCCGACACTTGACGAAAACCGTTCTCTGGAGAATAACTGGGCAGTTCATCAATTATTAACAACCACCAATTTCGGTAACGGTAGCCGATGGTTCTCCTGGTATGTAGGGGGATTGAATTTTCAAATTGAGCATCATTTGTTCCCCAACGTTTGCCATGTACACTACCGGAAGATTGCCAGCATTGTGAAAGAAACAACGCACGAATTTGGGATGCCTTATAGAAGCTTTAAAACATTTGCGGGCGCATTGGCAGCGCATGGCCGGCTACTAAAGCAATTGGGTCGCCAGCCAATCGGGGAGGTTGACTGACACTTCGAGCTTATAGCGCTTTATGCAAACGGATCTGGCCGAAGCTGAAGCGTAAATACTGGGTTTGTTATTGTATACGTTTTTCTCCATCGCGTATCAAGAATTTAAATTGAATGACCGATAAGGCCACACTAAATTGTTGCGTTAGTAAATTTTATTTTTCAATAGAATTCAATTCTCTTTACATTTGGAAATGGCTTCAATCCTCCCCAACTTCGAATACGACAACTTCATCTCTTATAGCCATCCACTTACGCTGAAGCTACGGTGGACAGACAACAATTCATTATCTTAGCGGCATGGCGGTTTTACCTGATTTTGAATACGACATTTTTATTTCCTATCGTCATAATGACAATAGATCTGGTTGGGTAACGGAGTTTGTCAGTGCCTTGCAAGAGAAACTGGCGGCCACGATCAAAGAACCACTTTCTATTTACTTTGATAAGAACCCGCATGATGTCTTTATTTCCTATTTCGAAGCTTTAATTTTTGAATAACTTTGATTTATGAAGAAAATCGTGAACCTGCACATCGAAAAACTTCCCGAAGGATTTTATCTCGCTACCTCCGACACTGTTCAAGGACTTGCGGCACAAGGAAGAACTATTGCCGAGACTTAGGCAGGCTGACAGTACCATTAGAATTAGCTAAATTTTGAAATATGAAATATGAAAACCTATATTCTAACCTTGGACGAACCGCAAGAAGATGTAATTAAGGCATTATCCAAAGCCTTGAATATTGATATTCAGATTATTGATGATGCGGATGAAGACCGCGCTCTTTTTATAGCCATGGAAGATGGAAAGAAGTACGGCCGCCTTTCAGAAGTTGAAAGCAAGACTTTTTTGGATAGTTTGGGTCAATGAAAATCCTTGTTGATAAAAGTTTTGAACGCGATGTAAAACGCCTACCCATTCAAGTTTAGAAACAGCTAAAGGAAATCACTCAAAAATTATAAGCAGCTTCTTTACTTAGTGAAACGAATAGTAGCAAAATGGAAGGAGCTAAAAATGCATACCGCATTCGATTTGGAAATTACCGTGTGGGGTTCTACTTAGAAGGTGATTCTATTATTCTTTCCCGGGTGGCAATGTGGACGACATACGTAGCTGCCGCAGGTATGCCGATACGAGAGCTGACTACACATTGCACGGATTTGAGGCCGCTTATGGCCGCGAAGCAACTAACCGTGAGGCCGCTAAATTGGATAAAAAATTATTAATACATCACATTCTTTTATTTAGTTATCTTCATTCCCCAAAAAATCTCCCTTTTGATCTTTCAGCAACACCCAATTTTGCCAGGCGATTAACCGAAGCGGGGGTAGACATAAAAAGGAATCGCTGAACTAGGCATTTTTATTTTCCTAATAGAATTCAATTCTCGTTACATTTGGTAATGGCTTCCATCTTACCAGGTTACGAATACGACCTCTTCATCTCCTATCGTCACAAAGACAATCGGTACGATGGCTGGGTCACTGATTTTGTGGCAAACCTGAAACGGGAAATCGGGGCTACCTTTAAAGAGGACATCAGCATCTATTTCGATAGTAACCCCCACGATGGTTTGCTGGAAACCCACAGCGTGGACAAAAGCCTGGAGGCCAAGCTGAAGAGCATCATTTTCATTCCCATCATCTCTCAAACCTATTGCGATACCAAGAGCTTCGCCTGGCAGCATGAGTTTTGTGTCTTTAACAAATTGGCGAAAGAAGACCAGTTTGGTCGCGACATCCGACTGGCCAATGGCAATGTAGCGAGCCGTATTCTGCCCGTGAGAATCCATGACCTGGATGGTGAAGATAACGCCACACTCGAACAGGAATTAGGAGGGCCACTGCGCGCGGTAGAGTTCATCTTCAAATCAGCAGGTGTGAACCGCCCGTTGCATGCCAACGACAAGCGAGAGGAAAATCTTAGCCGACTATTTTATCGCGATCAGATTAACAAAGTCGCCAACGCCATAAAAGAAATTACCAACGGCATCCGCTTTCCGGGAAAAAGGGGAATGATTTCTGAATCCAAAGCCATTCCTGACCAAACCATAAAATTAGCCTCCGATGAAAATAAAAAATCAATAGCCGTTCTTCCTTTTGTGAATTTGTCGCAAGACGTTTCACAGGAATATTTTGCCGATGGCATCACCGAAAATATTTTGATCCAGTTGGCAGGCATTAAGCAATTGCGTGTGATCTCCCGAACGTCCATCATGCGGTATAAGAAAACGGAGAAATCGGCTCCGGAGATCGCTGCCGAGTTGAGCGTAAAATACATACTGGAAGGAAGCGCGCAAATGCACAGCAATAAAGTGCGGATTCAGGTGCAGCTTATCGATGCGGAAAAGGATGATCACTTGTGGTCCAAAGTTTTTGTGGAAAGCCTGGACGATATTTTTGCCATACAAAGTGATGTAGCGGAAGTGGTGGCGAAAGAACTGAACTCTTCCCTAGGTCCAAAAGAAACGGAAAAACTAAAATCAATTCCCACCAAAAACCGGGAAGCCTACGATCTTTTTCTCAAAGGAAGGCACGCCTTTAACCAATGGGGTGTGGAAGGGTACAAAGCGGCCACGGAATATTTCAAGCAGGCCCTTGCCTTAGACCCCGACTTTAAAGAAGCCTACTCCTATTTGGCCAGTTCCTATTCTGCCCGCATGTCGTGGAACGGAGACCTTGGCCCTGCGGAGGCAAAAGAAAATATTGACCGATACCTGCCTGAAGCTTGGAAAAGAGGTGCCAGCGACAACGACTATCTCACCAAAGCGTTTGTTGAGTTTTTCATCAATAAAGATTTTCTGGCTTCTGAAAAACTATTAGTGGAAGCCATTGAGCTGAATCAAAATAATGCCAACACGCTTTACACCTATAGCTATTTACTCAACATGATGGGGCGGCACCAAGAGGCACTTCAGTGCGTGGACAGGGCAAAAGTGATTGAGCCGATGTCGGTGGCTTACTTTAACTATCAATTTGTGTCGCTGTACCTTATGGGCAATTATGAGGAAGCGCTGAAGGTGATCAAAGAAGGGCTGAAGTTGTATCCCTCTGTGCTTCGGTTTTATGATTTCCTGACACGCCTTTATCTGACCCTCGAAAAATGGGAAGAGGCCGAGGAGGCAGTTCACGATGGATTCCGTGTTTCCTTGGTTAGGCCTCCTTCCATGGTCGCTTTTTTGGCCGTTTCCTGCTATGCGTTAGACCGAAAAGAAAAGGGCAAAGAATGGTTGGATGAATTGATCACACGCGGCAAGGCCAATGAAAGAATGGTCAACCTCAATATTGTGTATGTGTTTAGTTGGCTGGGTGATTTTACTTCTGCCATTCAATGGCTCAACAAGGCCAAAGAGGCAAATGATGTAGGGCTCATCATCTGGGGGGTGGACCCGCTCCTTAAAAAACTACGGGAGCACTTGCAAAAGGAATCCCCCACTTCCTTCGCTTCGCCAGATTATGGTGGTGCTGAACAATACATTACCAACTTGCTCGAAACAGAAATGCCGGAATTGCCTTATCATAATAAGGCGCATGTTTATGATGTGCTCCAGGCCGCCTTGTCGATTGCACAGCACGAAACGGTAAGTGCCGATGAGATTCCAATCCTCCGGCTGGCAGCGCTTTTTCATGATATTGGATTTCTTCAAGGCGCCCAAGACCATGAGGCAAGAGGAGCGCAAATGGCAAAGGAAGCGCTTCCGGGCTATGGCCTAAACCCTGATCAGGTGTCGCTTATTTCAACCATGATTTTAGCCACAAAGCTACCGCAGTCACCGGTGACCAAGCTGGGGAAAATTCTTTGCGATGCGGACCTGGATTATCTGGGGCGCGAAGACTTTTATGAAATCGGTGGGCGGCTGATGGAGGAAATGACCGCAGCCGGGGTGGTGGAAACAGAACGGGAGTGGAACATTATGCAGCGGACTTTTTTGCAATCGCACAGGTTTCAAACCGAATTCAGCGTAAAAAATCGAGAGCCACTAAAGCAGCAGCACCTGCAGGAGATTAACGCGAAGTTGAAAAACCGTTCTTGATTGTTTTTGACTGACGTCTCCAAATTTTAAAATCGGCATTTCTGTCCTTTAGATGTCGAATTTACCCTATATTTTCATCCTTGAGGGATCTTTTTACTGAGGCAATTTCAAAGGCATAGTGCTGTTGTGCAATTTCAAACTGGTTCACCCTTTCCGGATTTGTTGGCGCGATGAAAAGCGCCCGCCTAATCGAGAGCGTTTGATATTTAGTATTTAAAAAAATGGGACTATGAAAGCAAAATCGATCAAGGGAGATTCTACTGAAGAAATTAAGATTGCCTTGCAACAAAACATGGATGCGGATTAAAAGATTACACGGATTAATATTATGGCTAAATCAAAGTATAAGGACACTAGTGTTTTGATATTAGTCAAAGATATTCAATTGGTTAGGAAATTGTTCATTGACATCTTGTTGTATTGGTTTATCAAAAAGTTTAGCGATCGGTGATTTTTCGAACATGGAAATGCTGATTACTTGGAGTATTTCATACAAACTTGGTTTGAGGCTGAATTTCTTTTTAGCGATAGCGACAAGAACATAGGCGCTAATAGCAATCCAAATTTGTGATTTAACCGCAATGCAGAGTTTCCCCAAAAGGATTTTGATTTTTAAATGCTGTTTAATCCACTTGAAGAAGAGTTCAATTTTCCATCGGTGCTTATAGAGGACAGCAATCTCGGTTGCCTGAAGCGTGAAATTGTCGGTCAGGAAAACAAGTATCTTATTATTCTCCGCATCAAAATATTTTATGCGCCTCAAGGGCTGCGGATAGTCAAGTGAAGCGTAGTAGGTGTTCAGTTTAATGATCTGATCATATAAGATGTTCTTCTTTTTATCAACCGCATTTGATTTGATCCTTTGCCGTGAGTTGAGAAAAAACAAATTTGCCTTGATTCATAACGTACTATGGTCAGGATACCCTAGGCAAGAAATAGGAGTACTTTTGTAAAGATCTGTCGTTGGTAAAATGCGTTCCCGCCTGAAGTTATTGTTGGTCGCTAACCAACAATCCCGTTCCTAAATCTCTGAATGATGGGTGTAATGGTTGAATGAATAAATGTGCGGAAGTTAAAATGTCGTATACCTTTTGTCCAACATACTCATTTATATTCCTTTTGTCTTTTTCACTTTTAAGATGGACGACTATAAAGTAAAAAATGAAAGCTGAAATGTACGATTGACAAATTTTGCCCACAAATTGCCCCAACTTATAGCCGCCACTAAATAGTTGGGGTATGTCTATTAAGAAAAATTCAATCAGAAAGTAGACGGTTAAAGAAAGTCCGAGTAATGTCAATAGTTCTCGTCTAACCGTTTTGAAATTTTTGTATAATTCTTTCAAATCAATTCTCTTTAGTTTCCACCTACTCAAAATGCCTGCCAGCATTTAGTAATAGGGCGTATTTGTTAGCGCACCTTCTTGTCTATCCCAAAGTAAGTTCTAAATTTAAATTATTCAAAGGCCTCTGACCTGAACAATTAGTTTCTCGCTATGCTTAGACTTAGAATAAACATCAAAATGCATTATTGACTTGCTTTAGTCGTTCTCTGGTTCTCTGCTCCTCCCCAAAAGCATATTGCAACTTGGTAATTTTTGAAGAAGTATGGCCATTGTGTTTAGCTGCTGCCTCAATGTCTAGCAAAGTCGATGTTTCATCAGTATTGAGGTGCTTCAAACTGTATAGGTCAGCTTTGATGCCCAATTTGTCCTTTACAAGCCTTCTCCATCTCCTGGTAACTTGTTCTTCTCTTATTTTAGAAGCTCCTGGTAGAAGCCCTTTGCTAAAAACATAATAATCTTCATTCGCTCCCTGGAGCTGATTCTCCCAATAAGGCTTAACAATATTTTTTATAGTTTTTTTTGCATACCTCTTTTGACTTCCCTTCTTTATAAGCGTGATATATTCTTCTTTTTCCAAGTTGACATCCTTCACTTTAAGGGTTAATAATTCTGTTCTCCTGCTACCCGAATGAAAAAATATTTGAATGAATCTGTAGAATTCAGGGTAGTTGGAGACTAAGTGTAATTTTACTGATTCCCGTTCTTCCTGGGTTAATGTCAATCTTAAGTTTATTGTCTCACTTCTCTTTTTTAATTCCTTAGCAGGATTATGATCTACCATTTCAAGCTCATCCAACTGCTCAAAAAGCATCATTAAATATGTCCGGTAGGCGTTCCAGTTTCTAGCTGAGAGGTTTCTTTGTTCACTACAATCATACATCATTAATTTTAAATGACTTTTTCTTATCTGGTCAATGGGCAAATGTGCAATTCCAATTCTTTGTGTACTCAATAAAACATACTATGTGCCTCCTTATGAACGCAAACCAAAAGAATTTTTAACGCCAATTGAAATTCAATCGCTCTTCGATTATTCATCGCAATCCCCAGAACGATTAACCGCCAGAGATTACTGGCTAATTTGTTATTTCTGTAATGGAGCTTACATTTCAGACATAGCCAACTTCAAATTCAAAAATATTCAAGGTGACTTTATCGTTTTCTATCGAGAGAAAACCAAGAACACATTGCGAGAATATAGACCTTATATAAAAATTTATATAACAAGCGACTTAAAAGAGCTTATCAATAAAATAGGCAACCCTAATAGAGCGTCTGAAAATTATATTTTCCCACTGAGAGACCCTAATCTTTCGCAGGAGGAAAATTGGAACAAACTACGGAGCATGAACTCAAATATGAGTAAGCTCATACGCAAAATCATGAAGGAGTTGGCTATTGACAAGAAAATATCGATGCGCAAAAGCAGACACTCCCTTGCTAACAGCCTTAAAAATAGTGGTGCCAGTACGGAATTCATCCAGGAAACTTTAGGCCATGCCGATAAACAGACTACTGAAAATTACTTGGCAGAGTTTGATGATCACGTGCGAGCATCAATTTTTGAGAAAGTCGTCTCGCTAAGGAAACAAGCCTAATTAGCCTTTCAAAAGTATCTTCGATCCTTTAGTGAATATGACACTCAATCAATTTATTTCAGACTTCGATAAAGAAGGAACGATTGTTCTTTTGGAGGGCAAGCGCATGGTCGCTGAACATGAAACCAAAAAGTTGTTTGAACTCGGTAGATTGTTGGCAAGCAAAACAAACCATATCGTGTTCCGAAGTGGTAATGCAGAAGGGGCTGACGAACTTTTTTCAAAAGGAGTGACCGAAATAAATCCAAACAGGCTACAAGTAATCACCCCTTATGCAAGGCACAGGAGGAAAGATAATGTTGGGGGCTATACCATTTCACTTGATGCAATTGACCTTGCAGAAGAACCGGAAATCGTTTATCATTCTAAAGCCAACAAGAAGAATGAAAGGATAATTGAAAAATATGCAGCTGGTGAAAGAAACCGAAACGCAATCAAGGCGGCTTACCTAATTCGCGACACCATTAAAGCCATTGGCACTCATTCTATAAAACCTACCTCCTTGGGGATATTTTACGATGATCTGGATAAACCAAGACAAGGCGGGACAGGCCATACAATGAATGTGTGCATGACCAATGGCATACCAATAATCGATCAGACGGTATGGCTCAATTGGCTGGAGTAAATCTGTTCATCTGTTCGGCAGGGATTATTAATTGGCAATTGTCCAATCGATTTTCAGCTTAAGCTTCTGTCCAATTCCTCCAAGTACAATTTTAATTTTGGAAGATGGAGAACTACAGACTCCGGAATGGGATTAAATAATTCAACAATCTTATTTTCGGGTTCAATCAACAATGAATCGATGATCACGTTTGTTTGCGATAAATAAATGCCGACTGAATCAAAAAGCGTGAATGTGGAATCCAACAATTCCAGGCCATCATAGAACCTAGCCCGGATCGTATTTTCATCCACAGAATGGCCACCTTTTAAGACACGGTCTTTAACTCTTTCAATGGCGATTTCAGGAGTCTTTAGCATTATAAATACAAGTTCGGTGTAAAAGTCGGCTCTCTTAAATTCGTTTATCGTATTAATGATTTCGGTGCTGTTATAATTGGTCTCGAACGAAAATGAGGATTGAGAAGAAATAGCCTGGTGTTTTCTTTCCTCAAAGAGCTGGCCAACGGATTCCCTAATTCCGTTTTCAATGGCTGGGTCGTAACCAAATTTTGCCCAGGACGAGTAAAACTCCAAATCAAAATCAAAGGATTCAATACCAATGTCTAAAAGTATGTCGTGGCTGGTTGTTGATTTCCCTGCTCCGTTTGGACCTGCAATGATTGCCAGTTCAGGCAATTCTTTTTTATGGACAATATTCAAGCCTTAGATGGTATTGGCTTGGAAGTGACTTTCGATTTTTCAGGCGAAACAGGTTTGATCTTTTTTACTGTCCCGTTCATTCTCTTCAACCTGACCTTATATTTTTCCACGGATTTCATCTTTCAAAGATACAACTCTTGGTTAATTTGTCTTAACAACAAGTCCTCAAACAACCTAATAGATGGCGTACTTGCCAACAGAAAGGGATCATCAAAGCCACGCGAACCGATCACCGCTACTTTCATTACTTTTCCCAAAGGAGTTTATACCCAAGTTCCTTAGCTTTCTCTTCGTTCAACGTGATCTGCCAATGGCTCTGGGTAATATAGCGTGAACCGGGCAACCCCGTAGCCTCACAAATAGAAGCAGATTTCTCTTCAGCCGCTTCAATCAATCGGATCACCTCAATTCCTACTTCAGAGCTTGTATCGAACAACGGGTATGTATAATCCAAATAAAAACAAAGGAGGCCAAATTTTGATTTGACCTGTAGAATCCGTGGAAATGCACTTTGATGTTTATTGCACAGATCCCGGATATCATCGAACAGCTTGCCCACCAATCCGCCCCACCCTATCGGACAAAACGAAAACCCCGAACTTCTAAACATATCCTTATTTTTGATAAAGACAGTTTCATCGGCTTTGATTTGAAAGATTTTTTCGTAACCATCATCTTCGTCATCCAAAGTTTCCAACACTAATAAGTCAAAACTTTTAAAAATCCCTAATGCTTCTTTTTCTGCGATCTCGTCAGCCCCTGCAATCCCCAGGGCTTCCACGCGCAGGTCAAATTCGGCATCGTATTTTTCCTTGCAAAAGTCCGCCAATTCTTCAGGCGTACCATTGTCGAGAATCTTTTCGCGTTGAGCCGCGTTGAGATCGGCCAGCATGTCGAGAACAGATTGCAGCAGCAACTGCTTTTTCTCTTTTTTAAATTCAGCTATACGTTCTTTTGTTTCTTTCATTTTACCTTTTCGTTTTCACTTGATTCTTTCATGCCAAGTATTTTCAACGCGTTCCGGGTCATTAAAATAGTAATTTTCGCTACTAATTTGTTGTTAACTAAGGAAGAGTGTTAATATCAATTTCATTTATTAAAGAAACTTTGTCTGGGCAGCAGTTGGTTTAAATATGCTCTTGGATTTCCTCTTCACCGAGGGCGTAATATTTCACGCCTGAATATTCTCCTTGGTTCGTGAAATGAAAATGCCCATAGTACCAATGTGATGGGGAAAACTTAGAGGAAACGTATTTCAACAACTTACTGTGCAGGTCTCGCTCCTTAGCTAATTCGGCAATCAGGTTGATATCTTGAATGGCATAGGTTCTAACTACCTTGCCTAAGTCATAAGGCCAGAACTCGCTTGGTGCATTATGTGTAACAACAATATCAACCTTCCTGGTTTCTGCAAGTACGCGATCTAATTTTTCAGCATCAAATACGAATACTTCTTCCTTCCAATAGTCCTTACCTTCTGTCCTGGTTGTCCGGTCTATTGAGATTGCACCGCCCACAAGTAGGATGGTTTTATCTTCAATATCGAGAATGGAATAATCCTTAAGGAAGATCAAATTAGAATAGGCAACTTTGCCATCAAAATAAGCAGGATCGTCATGGTTGCCACGTATCGCATACATGGTGTTGCCAGTGATCTTTAGAAAATTGTTTAGGTGTTGGAGATCGTTGATTTCCTTTACCTTATCTGTGAACCCTAGCCCAAAATCACCGACCTGCACAATCTTGGAATCCGTTATTTTCCTTTGCTTCAACCAATGGACAAGTCCTTTGAACTTTCCATGTATGTCTCCAATAAAATAAATCATAGGCTGGTTTTGGCTTCCTCTGATTTAACTAATACGTGTTCCCTAATTTCATGTTCGCCAAGTGCAAAATATTTTATGCCGGAATATTCACTATGGTTAGAAGCATGGAAATGTCCATAATACCAATGAGTAGGTACAAATTTACTCGAAACCTGTTTTAGTAAACTGGTGTGAGCCGCGCGATCCTTGTCAAGGTCTGACTTCAATTGTTTATCCCTCATCATATAGCCACGCACATTCAAATCGAAATCAAAAGGCCAGAATTCACTCGGAGCACTGTGGGTAACAATAATATTGATGTTTTTTATTTCTCTGAGTACAGGTTCTAATTTCCCGGAATCGAATACAAATTCTTCTTCCTTCCAATAGTCTATGCATTCCCTCCGTGTTTTCCTGTCAATGGAAATTGCCCCGCCTACGAGGAGAACAGAATAACCGCCTAACTCGAGAACGGAGTAATCCGGCACCAACCGGATGTTGCCAATCTTTTGCCATTTTTGAAAGTAAGCCGGATCGTCATGATTACCACGTATTACATAAAGCAAGTTATTCCCTGCCTTCAATGTTTTGTTGAGGGTCTTCAACTTTAACTCCTCCTCATTCTTGTTTCCAAAGCCAAGGCCGAAGTCACCTACCTGAACGAGCTGCGAATCCCTGATTCCTCTCACGGCCAATTTATGAGCTAGCTCAGCAAAATCTCCGTGGGTATCGCCAATGAAATAAAGCATTTACAATTTAGTTAATATTCCTTTTCCCACCTATCCCCTATCTTTTGATAACCACCACGAGTTAAGAATTCCTCAAAAGTGCATCGGGCATCGGACTTAGACTCATACCATAACCCTTTCCACTCTTCCAAGTCAGCAACGACAATTCTTTTTGGACTTTCCCGGTCTGGTCGGCCTTCTTCCAATCTTCCCAGATGCAATACCTCAGCCTGTTGCGCAGCCATCTGTCGATCTCTTTGAGTTTGCTCTGAATATTTCCCATGCGGAAATAATTGATCCATCCTCGTTGGATTTCTTTCAGCTTGGCGATGCGCTCATCAAAAGTACTCGGAGCTGTTTTCTTCGTCACCGTTTTTAAACTTCGCTTTAGCTCTTGCCAGCTTTTGTCGTTTACCACCAGTTGGTATTTGCCCTTGTCGCCTTTCACATACGTGGGCACAAAATGGTAACCCAGTATGCTAAACTGTACGGGCTTGCGGACGCCACTCTTTTCGCGGTTGATGGTCAGTTTCAGTTTGTTCTTCAGGAACAAGTAGATACTGTTGCCCACTTTGCGCGCAGTGGATTTACTTTTCGTGTACACACTAAAGTCATCGGCATAGCGCACGTAGCAGTGCCCTTGTTTGTCCAACTCTTTGTCCAGTTCGTGGAGCACGATGTTGGATAACAAGGGGCTAAGCGGACTGCCTTGTGGAACGCCTTTCCTGCGCTTGGTCAGCTTCCCCTTTATTGCTATCGGGGCTCTTAGCCATTTGCGGATGAGGCGCAGCGTGAGCGGGCATTTTACCTTGTTGTACAGGAGTTGCAAAAGAATCGCATGGTCAACTTCATCGAAGAAGTTTTTCAGGTCTATGTCCACAATGTGGTCATAGCCTTCATGGATGTTCTTCTGCGCTTGCTGCACCGCTTGGTGTGCATTACGATTCGGCCGGAAGCCGTAGCTGTGTTCTTTGAACTCCACTTCAAACAGTGGGTTCAGAACTTGGTTCACCGCTTGTTGTAGCAAACGGTCTGTAACCGTGGGAATGCCCAACAGGCGCGTCTTCCCATTGCTCTTGGGTATTGCTACCCCTAAGATGGCTTGTGGCAAATAGCTCCCATTGCATAGCGAGGTCACCAGACTGTTCCTGTTTTCTTTCAGGTAACTTTCCAGTGCTCTTACAGGCATACCGTCCACACCTGCCGAACCTTTGTTCGACAGCACTTGGCGATATGCTTCGCGCATGTTCTTTCGGCTGATTACTTTTTCAATCATCTTACTTTACTACTACTTTGTTTTCTCTGTTCCGCTTATGATAAGGCTTCCCGAATTGATCGGGATCCTTACCGCATTTGGAACAACTCTATGTTCAGCCCTTCATTGGATGGTGAGTTGTGAAGATGTGCTCACTTATCCACTTCATGTAGCCTCGGTATACCGTTTCTGTCCGTCAGTACCGGAGTTTGCAGTCTCGCTTCCTTCAGTGCTTGCTTCGCAGCAAACCACCTTGCGACTTGCTAACAGGCTTCACCAACTCGCCTGTGAGAGACTTACACTCTCTGGAATATTCGGTATCTTCGATACCTTTGCGCTCATGCTGGGCGCACACACCAGGTTTGTGCTACTGGCGGTGGACGACCAAATAATTAATACATTTGCCTAACAACGTTTCCCACGCGGATACTGGCGGCTTCGAAAGCGCCAGCATCACAAACACAAACGTTAGCGGCAAGCCAAGTTTGAGATTCACCTATCACAAGACGAATTAAACTAATATGACTACTAGACTTTTATTTGCTTTTTTATTCCTTTCGTGCAGCGGTACAAATGCTGACGAGGCGAGAAAATATTTTGGAGAGATCATAAAGATTATGAACCCCTTTGCTATAACAACGAACAACGTCATAGGAGAACTGGGACCGCTAGGAAAATCTTATAGAGCAAATGGAAAGAAATTCAACTCATCCGACAGCTTAAAAATTTTAGACTTATTGAATGGCTTCAATACAAAATCTAAGGTGACTTTGGAACAACTCAACAACTTGAAACCGTTTGACGACTTTGATTTAAAAATACCTTCTGTTGAATATGTTGACAAGCTAACAAGGATAATGAATCTAATGTTAAATGAGTCTTTAACTCACACTCTTGAGAAGCAGAAAACGTCAGACGAATTGAGTACACTGATAAATACATGGAAAACCGATTTGAGGACAGCCAAAGAAAAATTCGACTTAGTACAAATGAACTTTAAGACGAAATTCAAAATAGATTAGGGTACTTGGCCAGCCGCTAATCGAGTAGCCCGCCCCACTAGCGGATGCTAGCGGGGAGAGGCTCTCACACCAC
>JADEYI010001277.1_pt1 | contig 20214 bp, 26 predicted proteins | sample 8542331 | NCBI WGS metagenome assembly JADEYI01 (sample SAMN16510988, study PRJNA670497) | mine drainage metagenome | isolation source: biofilm near Copperflume 1 | place: Germany: Marsberg coppermine Kilianstollen | collected 2018-02
ACTACTACTACTACTACTACTACTACTACTACTACTACTACTACTACTACTACTGCTGCTGCTGCTGCTGCTGCTGCTACTACGATGCTGCCAAGAGGCATGGTGCGTCCTGCAGACAAGCTGCAGTCAAGTGCTGCCACAACCTACCCCTAGTCGGACTCGCCAGATCCAAACAAGACCCCATCAACAGTGGGTCGGTGCTCAGTATTTATACCGCCCCCCGCCAGCCGGGGCCTGCGCAGCTTGGATACACAAAAAAAGGTGCTGGGATGCAGAATTTCCATCATCAGGAAGTCATTCCTTGTAGGAAAAAAGTGCTGAAAACTAGGTCTGATGCCATTAAGAAACGGAATTTGTTTCAATCGTGTTAAGAGTGCACATGCACAATGCACATTTTGGGGGCTCATCACAAACAGCTGCTGCGCTGGTAGCAATCGGCAATACAGACAATCACCCATATAGCCACAGCCTGAGCACTGCTGCCGCCCTTCTCTGCAAGACCATAAAACCTACAGCGCACTAGTAAAATGCAACCAGTACTCCGGGTGTGACATGCAGCGAGGCAGGGGAAAATTGCACACCTGGGAGAATTTTTGGGCGCCGCTGTGGTCTCGCAGCGTAGGAGCGGGGTTCTGCACCACGGCCAAGACTTGACGGGTGAAGGAGCACTCGCTCACCGGCACCCTCCCTCGCGCGAGCTCTAGCAGGCAGATGCCGAATGACCAGATGTCCGCTGACTGTGTGTACCTGCGCATGTCAATGAAACGGGCCTCAGCAATGGTGCTTTCTGGTCTCAGAATGACCAGGGCTGGCGGCTCAGTATGCTTGCCATGTGCATGCGTGGCAATAAGAAATTTTGCATGCACTAGTCATTTCAACGCATTATCTTGCCCCGCGACAGCTCCAGCAGGCAAATTCCGAAGGACCAAATGTCTGCTGACTGCGTGTACCAGTCAGGACCAGTCGTGGGTGATTGGGGGCAGCAAAGTCTGATCCGAGATGATCTAGGCTGGTCATTTTGCATGGCACACAACGCAGTGTGAGCTGGTGACACATCAGACACAAGCTTCACCCAAGCATGCAACTTTTCATTCACTACTACCCATGGGCACATACATTCCCAATCAGTCCGAGCTTTCAAGCAAGCAATTGCTTGCAAGTGGACCCCTTTTGGGCTGCGCTGAGAAGTCTCAGACCCAAGCTATGCTCCGCAGCCATGTTCTATACACTTTCAGAGGAGCAACACGGTCTGCCAAGTCAGAATTTGTGATTGTGAAGGGTTTGGCAGCGCATCGCTCACCCTTCCCGGGGGTCAATGACCTCCGGCGCCATGTAGGCGGTGGTCCCAATAAACGTGCTCCGCGTCCAACACTTTTTGTACAGGAAAAATCCGCTCTGTGCCAGGGCAAAAGGAATATGAAGGGTTTCCAGCGTATCGCTCACCCTTCCCGGGGGTCCATAACCTCCGGCGCCATGTAGGCGGTGGTCCCGATGAAAGTGCTCCGCGTCAAATACTTGCTCCACTGGCTGGAAGAGGCGGACGCGCTGCGAATGCTAAAAGGGGTCGAGGGGGCCCCCCAAGAAACTGCGCTGTCTCCGATCTCCTCTGGGACCCCCGGCAGGGTGGGGCTCCTCAGGGGGGACCACGAATCTGCGCAACCTCGATGTCAAGCCTCAGCAGAATTGCCTCTTCAAGCTTCATCTCGAGCAACTTCCATGCAATGCTTAATTTGGTTGCCACTATGGATTTTCATATTGACTTGGTTACCCTTAACGAAAGGAGCACCTCACGGAAGGTGCGTGACAGTGCTGCCAATGGGCACCTGATACAGTATAAGCTCAGTGCAGGATCGCTGCATCTTAGTGCAGTCCAGTGCGTCGCATATGTGCCGAAAAAGAAAGTGAAGCCTTGTTGGAGTACACAAGCGTGTTGCAGTTGAGTTTGCTCTGCCGCAGAGCCAGGACAACACGCACCTGTGGGGCTCTCATCGGTAGGAGCGGAGCTTTTGGCCATGGCGGACTCTAAAGAGGGCAGCCGCGCTTCGCGTTCCAGAGTGGCGCATGCGCCAAAGTCGGCCAGAAGGATGCGGCCGTCATCGGACACCAGCATATTCGCCGCCTTCAAATCCCTGCACAATATGTCATCACCCCTGAGGGCTTCACAAGCAGGGGATGTTGTACCAGGTTATACATTTTTGAGCGTGTTCGCCCTCTTTGAATCCCTGCACATCGTTTATCACTGCTGAGATCTTTGCAGAGCCCTTGTGCACTGGATCGAGTTGCTGTATATTTTGGCAAGACAGAATGCTGCCATACTAGGCAGGGTGAGCTCCAAATAGGGATGAAGTGCTGCAACCATACAGGGAATGGCTCTTCTAGGCGAGCGACTCTCGTATGTAACAGATAAGCTTGGTCATATCATGGAGTCCATTCCGAGCTTTCCATGCCGCATGTGAAGGGTCCCCATTTTGCAAGCAGCACGGGAAGGCGGAATCCACCTCGTGGTGCATCCAAGTGCGAAATTGACAGACATGAGACAAGGGGCAAGTCATGGGGCTGAACACTTGTATGTAGATGTATGTAGAGGATACCATTGGTACACTAAGTACAACATCGGGTCTTTAATGGGCTGACCTGTGCATGGAGTCATGGTCATGCAGATACTGCAGACCATGCAACACATCCCTGGCAATGGTGGCAATCATGTCCTCCTCCATGCCCTCTGGGAACCTGCACATTCCCTTCCTTTTCTCATCTCGTTCTCATATACACCGCAAAACCCCTGCATGTCCGCAAACTATGCGCGCAAAGGTCATCTGGTCAAGAAACTCCGCACAAATGTGACATGACAGTGCATTTCAACTCTTTTCACATCCCAACCACAGAACCACCCCAAGATTTGCATGCATGCAAGGAGAACCCATGCCTGCGGGGAAGGGCTCACACAGACTGGCGCATTTGTTGTGAAGACAAGCACTGCACAGCAGTGTGAGATGTTCACAAGATACATGTTGCACTCTTGATACACACAGTAAAAACAAATAATCTGGGCGAAGGAGCGGGGATGCGCACTTTGAGCCGATGACATTTGCGAGTGAGCCGCCGGCCACAAAGGGCATCACAAGCCACAGGTCGCTGCCGTGGATGAAGGAGCAGTGCAGCATGAGCAGGTTTGGGTGGCGGAACCCCTTCATCACCTGTGCTTCCTGGATCAGCTGATCCTGCAACAAGTGACACACTCTTCTATTCATTATCTCCTCCCCTCAACACTGTTGGTACAGACATAAAGCTTGTCCCCCCTACACCGAGACAGGCATGTCTGTTGCATCCCAGCCTTGACAGGGCTCATTCTGAATGCAGGGTCTGCCGGTATGAAAAGGGTGTGCCGGGTTGCAGCAGAGAGCATGTTACACGGCAAGACATTGTGCAGGCTGCGCAGATTGCTGCAGCTGTGCTGGGTGCGCTTTGCATGCTGGGCCTCAGCGCAGTGCTCGGTCAGGGAAGGCCCCTGCTGTCCAGACTTCCTGCCCTGCTGTGTGCAGGTGCGGCCACCCTTTCCTCTTTCAACGCCATGCGGATGCTGGAGAAGGGTTTGGCTGGGACACTGCCAAGGCAAGAGGTGGTGGGTGAATAATTTAGGAGTGCGCACCAAGGCTGTGTTCCCCTGGAATTTCTCCAGGTCGGTCAGCTTGATAGCAACCTTGATGTCCTTGGTCTTGCAGTGCGCCATCCAGACCTGCCAAGCACAAAATAGTTGTTTTGGATTGCGCCAGTGACCCACTCAATGCAAGCTTACGGAAACCCTCATTCATAGGCGTTGTAGTTGGGGTTAACAATGTCTTTGCATCAGCGCTGGGTTCAACAAGCCAGATCCATGGGCTTGACATACCCTGGCAGTCGCCCCGACTCCAATCTCCTCAACAAGATCGTAGTCGTTGGCATTGGCTGGGAAGTTGTCAACATCGTCCCTGCGGAACCAAGACTCTCAAATCGAACTTATCAACATGCCATTTGTTTGGATGGTCCTGGTGGCGACATGGACTTCATTAAAGCAACCCCCCTTTTGCTCGAGCAAGAACTGGTGGTTATATTTTACCAGCCGACGGAAAGTTTGCCCGAGCTCCGTCTCCTCCTCATGGTTGGGCTCAAGGAAAGGTTCTCATTCCACCCAGATGTCTCAAGAATAGATTTGAAAATGAAAATCGCCTTCAGCCATCGCGAAGTACCCTTTTGTAGTGACTTGTAACCACGATGGCGCCACCTTCACTGTTCTTTATGGGATATCTTGGCAATTCGAGACACAAAGTACGAAACCACGTGCTCAAGTGAGCCAGATGATCAGAATAGCATGCACAGCCACTAGACCCTGTGAACGTGCATACTTTATATCCAATGAGTTTTCCAGTGGCACTGGTGCTTAGAGCAAGACGATCGGCCTTGTGTGCCGATTTCCCTTCGTCACGAAGGCACGCTGACTAAGCACGTGATTCCACCAGCTCTCTCTTGAAGGGAAGCTGCTAGGTTGGAAGCGGAAAACCGTCCCTTCAGTTCAAAAATTGTTCTTGAATGGATCATGATGTTCTATGGCGCGGTATTCTGTGATCCATCGCCTGTTTGCTGTATCTGATATTTTCTGATCACACATGGACTTTTGAGATCATTGCTCTTCGCAGCATTACCTGGACCTATACCGATCTATAAAGGCATTAAATGATATGCAAGATGCAAAAGAGTGCATTTGGACACACAGAGTGCCTGACCAAGGGCATCCATCAAATCCTTCCCGGCCATCAGCGCTTCAGTCCAGGTAGCACATGAAGATACAATCATACTCTGGATGTCAAAAACGTATGCAACACTATAATAGTCCTCCCACGTGCATTGCATGTGTCTCGCTGACCTTTGCTACCGATGCCACAGCCCTAATCAGCCAACGCCATCGACCTCTGCGACACCATCATTCACGGAAACCTTCACAACGATCGTTCGAAATGGCCACCCAAGCTGGAAGCGAACAGCTCGGCGAAGACAGCAGGCATACCCTTGGTGCGCGCATGCTCTGCACTATCCAGTCTCCCAATTTCGAGGCGTCCTTCATGATTTACATCTGACTGAAGGAGTGTCCGTTCCTGCGCAGTGACCCCTGAAGATGTCAGCACGCCTGATGCTGCTGAGACAGCCACCCTGCTGGTTCTCCTCCCGGGCGCTTACATGAAGCCAGATGACTACAAGGGAGTCATAGCTGGCTTGCGGGTAAACATGCTCAATCACTTCCACACCCTTGAGAATTCTCAATGGCAATTTACAGTGTTTTGCGGTTCAACCTGCACACTTCCAAATGATGCCATTCACCTGGCATAGTCAGCAGCAGCAGGGGAATTGAAGAGACAGATAAGTCTGCAGGCACAGAAGAAAGAGTTGCTAGTGCAGCTGTGAGACCTCTGATCCTAGCATCGATTGGCTTGCCCACCTGGGCACTCTTCTGACACTGTTCTGAGACAAGACACTGACATGTTAAGGGTTCAGTCCGGCCATTCTAGAGGCACACCTGCAAGAAGGTGAGACAGTCGTGGTGTGGCCAGACCAGATCCAAACGGAGCTACAAAAACAGGGACTGAGGAAATAAAACAATAGCAAATTTACAACTAGACGTGTGGATGATCTCTATTTGTGTCTGGGCGCAGGGCTGCTTGAAGGGAAAGGTGGCCCTGTGGGTGGCAGCGGCTCACCCCATCTGGCAGGAGGTAGATGTCAAGGCGCCAGACGCCATGCACCAAGCCACGGAGCAAGTGGCCGCCGCTATCGACGCTTTGATTGCGCGAGCGCATCAGGAAGGCTTCCCAGCTGCCAAGCTCCCCTCAGGTTTGCCCTTGAAACAAGGGGCCTTGAGACTTGGCCATCAATCACATGGCTTTTCTAATGAAATGCTATCCAACAGGCAGTAGCAAGTTGGCCAATAGAAATATATTTTTCTGGGCTTGCATCTGCACAATCTCCATACTACGGACTCCACAGCTACAGGCTGCTTTCAAAATTTATTATGGAGGACCATTCGGGCTTGTTTGCATTGTTGGGAGTGCATGACTACGCAGGATCTGTGTACACAAAAGGACTATCTGGAGGCACTTGACATGCTAGTCACTTCACAATAAGGTGCATGGTGTGTCTGAGCAGGCCGCGTGACAAATATGGTAATTCTGGCGCACAGCTCGGCGGCTTTATTCGCAGCGCCGCTGGCCGCCCGGCTGGCCGGCTCGCTGATTCTGCTGGGCTCCTACCTGTTCCCCTCCAGTGACTACCATGCCTCCCTGCGCGAGTTCAGCAGGTGAACCGGTGCTTTCACCTTCTGCATGCCTGCAAAATATAGGAGCAAACCCAGCTCCCAGGACAATGCAAGTGAGATGCATGCAGTCGGTGGCCCTATCTTGCAAGGGATCCCACCATATGGGGAGTCCGCAGTTGTGCTGCCGAGAATTTTTGCATGGGTTCTTGCATGACGTTGGAGCAAAAATGACACCCTGAATTGAATAGATACAAGTTTGGTGCAGATTTTGCACCAAACTTGTATCATAAACATGCCATAAACATGCCAAACTTTTCTAAGATTTTGTGGAAATATCAGAGGTGCGGCTGGTGAGTCTCAGCCAGCCGTACACACCGCGCTGGCTCTTTAGAGTTTGTAGGGGTGCACACAGTTGCTCTCTCATCATTGTGCTCACGCTGAACAGCTGCTGCAGACCGGTCCTTCTGACAGGAGCAAATGGGTGTAGAAACCGCGCTCGAGACGATGTATTCTTGCAAGTGTCCAAGTGGGATCCCTGAAGTCTTGTCAGGGTCTGACAGCCCCCAAGGGCCCCTCAAGGGACTGACCGAACTGGATCAGGGCTAGGGGCAAGGTTTCAGGGCAGCCCCGGGATAAGTAGAGGATTTGGCAAGATGGCGTCAGGGCACCGCCCGAAGCCTCATGGCTGTGGTTCACGCGCTCCCTGGACTTATGAGGCACTTTAAAGCAATTAGAGGCCAACTTCAGGGATAACCTGCATTTCTTTTTTGAAGAACCTTGAGAATCTCAGGGATGACCTGAAGATTCAACTACTACCGTGGCAGCGGGCGGGGGCGAAGCCCTGCCAGCCCTTGCCCTTGTTGTCAGGCCTTAGATTCCTTAGGACCCTTGTCAAAGCCTGACTCTTGTTTTGTCTGGGTGCAGGCCGGTGATGCACTTGGGTGGCATGCTGGATGGGCAGGCGCGCTTCTCTAAGGTTGCCATTGCTGCACTGGAGGCAGCGCACTTTGCATACCAGGCTGGCCCCATGTGCGCCCACATCTCTGCCTGAACCGCATCCCTTTGATGGCAAGAATGCTGATCATATGCACAAGCTCGTACTAAACATGGGTTAGTAAAACATGGTATGGCTCATTAGATGCCTGCCCTTCGTGTTTCTCTGCGCCGCACCCACCCAGCACACTACATGGCTGATTGGGAGAGAAATACAAAAGTGCATGAACCTCTTGTCTGTGCTAATCTCGGTTTGCTGTCTGCAATTATTATTATTATTACCTGCTTTCCCTGCCAAGAGGCAAGGTGCGTCCTGCAGACAAGCTGCAGTTGAAGGCCGCCATAATCCTACCCCTTGTTGGACTTGCCAGATCCAAGCAAGACCCAATCAACGGTGGGCACGGTGCTCAGTATTTATATTGCCCCCTGCCAGCCGGGGCAAAGCTGTCTGCTATGCAATTGAGAATTTGTGTTACTGGTGCTGTTAGGTGCGCGGCTGCGCAGAAGCCGGTGATTCTGCTTCCCGGGGTGAATCATGCATGTCTTAGTAACGGTCACATGCGCCCCGAAGCCAATGACCTGGCAGCTGAGGTGTCAGCCGAGGATGCCAATCTCCAGGTGGCAGGCATCATAGCTGATTTTATCATGGTACACACGTCCACCAACGAGTGAGTACCACGGCCGTCCCATTACAGCCTCACCATTGTTGTATTCAGATTCGCATGCGAGCTCTTGCCTGTTGCATCATTTTGTGTCGTCATCTGCAGTCTAGACATTTCCCACTCCATGTCAGGAAGTTCAGGTGATGCGTTACACAGTGACAAGATGTCTGATATTTGTGCTGCACATTGCATGAGCTCTCTATGCTTGGGTGCTCGGCAGGCAGGAGGCAGATGCAGCACTGAAGCGGTTGGCACGGCAATGCTTAGCTACAGCATCTTGGCTGAATCCCTTCACAGAAAGTCTTGGTAATGTGACCTTCAACATCTACACGTAGTTTAGCCGATGCACCATGTGCCAACCAGCTGAGCTCATCAATTGAGGCTCATATGCCTGATGCTACAAGTATCCCTTCTGCTTTGCAGGCCGGGGACAAGTAGCCCTCTTCTGGAATAAGAGCAAATCTGAAATCACGAAGAATTACAACATCCGGACTTTCCTCAGCGGTGCAGAAGTCTTCCCAGACAATGACACAAGCAGGTGGGTTTCACGTAGCAAAGACATCTGTCCTATCCCTTTTCAGTGGAAGTCTAAAGAATTAACGCATCCTGAGGACGCCTATTGCTGCAGTGGAACCATCCCTTGTACACTTTTGAGTCTGATGAACCAAAATTTCAGGCGGCGAGAAATCCCGTAAGACAAGCAAGGCAGTCCCTGGATCTCTGGAGATGCGTCTGCCCTCGACCAAATGTCTGCCCCAAGTATCTTTGCTGTTGTTCAGGAGATTCGTTGCACATCCCGGAGAGCTGGTGCAAGCGAAATTGGCTTCCGAAGACGTGCAGCGGCGCTTTGTCAGGATTGCTTCGAGGAACGTGAAGCCAAAGCCTGTCACGCGCGTTCTGAGCTCGGTGCATACAGACATTGAGGCATTCATCCGCAGCCAGCCTACTCTGCAGCTGTACAAAGGTGCCTTCCTGCTACGCCCTGCTCAAGAGAGGTGTATCAAGCCCCCTGCATGTATTGCTTCACCTCTTATTACCATTATTGTTATAACGCTTCTCCTGTCAGAGTTGAGCGGCAGTTATAGTCTGCCAGAATCCTACCCCTTGCTGGACTCGCCAGATCCAAGCAAGACCCAATCAGCCGTGGGCACCATGCTCTGTATCTGGTCAGCCGGGGCTTACTATGTGATGCACAAAAGCTGCAGCTTGTGCGTTTGATTGGCTGCGAAGTGAATAAGGAAAGCCATGCCATGTGCTGCTCTGCAGGAGAATCTGAACCGTACTGGCTGATGCATGTCCACTGCTACTTACACCGACCAAACCTTGTACCTTTTGGCCACCGCTTCCCTGTCGCCCCGCAGTACATTCTGAAGCTCAAATCTGCAGAGGCTCTTGCACTGGTGTGTTCAGTTCTCCATGGAAAGGCTTTGTACCAGAGGCACCAAGATACACTCTCCGAGATGCGCGAAAAGTAATTGCATGCGTTCTGTTTAATGACGCTGTCCCCAATGCAGGTTTACACAGGAAAAATTCCGGATGGTCGAGAGGACGGAAGTCTTGGGGATGAGCCTATCACAGCTGCAACGGTCAATGAAGGAATGTACAAAGAAGCCCTCAGGATAGTAACCAGAGACAGCAGAGAGTTGTTCCTTCGCAGGGGCAAGCAGCTATCTTTCCCGCCTGACAGGTGCTGACTCATCAGATACCTAAATTCTTGCCCCTGCTTGACAGGGGGATCCTCACTGATCAGCTCTGTAATTTAACTGTAGCAAAGCCTTAGCTCTGATAAGCTGATCCGTCTTGGCATTGCTGGCTGAAAGATCTTGGCCTTGGAGTGCCATGTGGCTGGGGTAAATTAAAACGCCTCAGGTGGCTCCCAAACGGTCTTTAAGATATAATAATTAAGTGTCTGGGCTTGCAGGGATGTGAGCAAGGAGCTTCAGACTCCTGTCCAGTGGATCAAAGACATGCCCTTAGACTTTGTGGATGTCGGCCCCAAAGCTACACAGGTGTTCTCTTCTTCCAAACACTGCACAAAACTTGGCGCCTCCACCACTGCTTGTGCCTCTCCAGTCGGGGCTGAGTTTGAGTACCAGGGGAGTCGAGGGGGATGGAAAAGAAGCACCTAGTATACTCTTGTCGTTCTCGTGCACGCGTGCAAAGTCCCCTGATCAGTCAAAAATCGGATTCAACTTTCTGCCGGGGAAGGTCTGCTGGTGACGACTTGGGCTCCTGTGCGAATTCCCTGACCGTTCAAATGCAAATTCAAATTCTTGCAGGTGTGCAGCCCGGTGGTGATGACTCGAGCAGTGCAGACCAGTGGCAAGCCTGGGCCCGAGGCGCCGTTTCAGGGCAACTATTACATGAAGATTATGTCATTAGCAGGCGCCGTGGAATGGATCATGTGTGATGGGCTGCGGCCCTCGTCACACCAGCCCTAAAAGAGTTACTAATGAATACTAACCATCAACCAATCTTGGAACCAGGAGAGACTGCATACCTGAAAATCAGTAAGCAGCAATCTTGCATTCAATATCGCGTCCTGCTATTTGAAATGGAACCCCGAAAGAGTACTTATTCATTTGGGTGCAGTCAAGAATTTGGGCACCTGATCTAGAACGAGTCTCAATTCCTGAGACGCTATCGATGCTCTACTGGCCAGCATGCTACTATTTGCATGAGTGAGTGCTCTCTGAGCTAGAAAAGTATGTCTAGACATGTCGATGACTTCAAGAGCCTGCGTGAGGGATACAGGAAACTGACTTCCGCCTTGCTGAGTGCTCAATTACACTTTTTTGCACTTTTAGCTTCATCAAATACTATATGTCTCGCCGGACTTCGAATGTGGGCTCAATGTGGCCCCTCGGCATGACTGCACGATTCTGACGTCAGATGCCAGGCTGGCAAGAACTAACGCGATTCAAATCGGCAACAGCAGCTACAATGCAAACGTCCTGAAAGTCCTGCCAGTGCGCTTGATTTGCTAGCGTGATGCTTGATAAAAGACGCACACGAGGTTATGAGTATTCAAGCCTATGACGATGTGCTTGCAGAGAAGTCTTGCCCAAAAGCTGGCCGTGATATTTCTCTAGTCCTTACAGTTCTGTTTTTGCTTCTGGTCAGTACAGTGCACGTTATATATCCCGACCATGCTGGCAAACTCTACAGTCAAGTCTACGGACAACTTCACCGTCCGTCGTACACGAAGTATGTCCACAAATGTCCACCCCACTGCTTCACACCCTTTCAATACGAGCAGAGCGGTAATCATTCCTAATACTGCAAGACGCAACTCTCACATTGCCTGTACAGGCAGCACAGAGTGTGCCCCTTCACCTATCCCAGACCTACTTTAAAGGAGCTAGACGAAGGAGCTGTCAAACCATATGTCTTCGGTGGCCGGCCCAGGAATTGCACAGACTGCCAACATACACCCACACAGGTCGCAATAAACACCTTCATCGGTTTGTTACAAAATGTGTTGTGAAGTACTTCAGATAAGGATGGGGGACGTTCCTGTTTGAAGGCAGTGAGGCTGCATCAACTCTCAAAAGAGAAGCTTGCTGCAGTTGCCAACTCTTCCACAGTTTTTCAGACGAGGGATATAAATTGTAATGTGTGCGCGATTCTGCAGGGTGAAAAGGCGGCATTTTGTGCATACGAACCACCATATGCAAAGGTTTGCAGCCCAGCACAGCTTAGGAGGCTTTACAGCTACTTTCTGGGCAGGGCAAAGAGTGGTTCGCAGTGGGCAGAAGGCATGCTGCGCCTGACCCCTTGTGACCTGTGGCCCTTCATTGAAAGGCGCACCATGTGGCTTCTTGGGGACTCAACAACAGAGGTGTTTCATCTCTGCTCAGAAAAAAGATTTATGCAATGCTTGATTGCATTCATCAATTTCCCTACAATGCTCCTAATTGCTGGATCTAGCCACGCTGATTATTGCAATTTGGTGTGTGACGGCAGCATTTCATGCTGGCCCTGGAGTGCTTCTTCGTTGGGTGGTATGACCTTGGAAGTTCAGATGACTCCAATGGCCGTACACCTGCTTCAAATAACACAGACGCAATGGAAAAAGCCAGTGGGTGGGACGGAGGCCAATCTGCAATGGTGACTATCATCTCAGTCATATCATCTGCAATTGAGACCATTCGAATGAGGAGAGCGGGTTCTACATAGATTTGACAAAGCATTCTGGTCCTACATTCTCGTGGCCGTTCAAAAGTATGTGCATACCATGTTTAGAGGTCTGGCAATATTAAGATTGTCAAAACAATACACTTGTGTTGCATGCAGGTGAAGCCTTGGTGTATATTGTTACCTGAAGGTACGAGGATATGCTTCATAAGAAGTAACACAGGAATGGATTGGACGCGGTCAGTGCTACCAGCATTTTGGGACCTCGGAGGCCAAATAAACGATATCATTGTGCGTCATCTGCTCCATCATGAAAAAGTTTGCCAAGCTGCATACCGGTCACAATTGACGGGGACCGTGATTGAATAAATGAATTCATCAAAGCACCGCAGCACCGGCGCAAGATTGATAAGGATTCCTAATCCTTAGTAGCACTGCACGAGCGGCTCCTTGGGATGTGTTGTTGTAGTCATGTCACGTGCACTGCAAGTGGGGCTTTGATCGGTGAAACCAGATAAGAAAATACACCTATGCAGTCAAGTGCAAATGTTTGAATACAGGTTGCAAATTTTGGGCTGTGGGCTTGGGGAGAGCCACCGCTTCACGAGGAACTGGAGGCTTTGCAGCATTTTGTGCAAAATGCAACGAAGGTGCCTTACCTGATATGGCGGGAATCGTCACCTCAGTACTTCTCGGTGCGCGCATATTGTACCGAGAAAATCTCTATCCAGTAAATGATGTTTGAAGCATCCAGCAATGTTTAAAATGGTCAACACGCAGGTCAACAAGCAAACCTGCCTAAGAGACTGACAATGCCCTAGTGTTTAAGCAGACAACTACAGGGGACTTTTATGGGGCCACCAAACCGTATGCTTGTCAGCCTATTGGGAATGCAGAGGATGCCATTCAATTGTCAAATGACGGGTCATTACACACTCACGTTGAGTCGCTGGAGGTGCGACCCAGAAATTTAAAGATGCGCCATGAACTCCCCTCAGCATGTTTGCCCATTCCGTATGAGAGTCAAAGGGCTCATTTCGAATAATTTTCTTGCACTTCAAGAGTACATTCTCGAGTCAAGTTCTAAGAGCAATATGGGGACCAAAAGCAATATCATACGAGTCTCGCCCATCATATTGCTCCTATTTATTGAACCGGAAGATCCATTTTAAATCTTGGCCGTTCTGAGACTTGCAGATTGTGTTGGATGGTAACTGGAGGAACATAGCCGCAAACAAAATTATGGCAGCTTTGGGTATCCCAATAATGCGCATCTGGAATGAGTCCGTTCCCTTGTGGGAATTCCACTATGAAAGCATTCACAACATTGACGGGTACGTAGCGGCTCCTAAGAGATTGTCCTCATGATCATCTTCAGCTTGTTCAGTACATTTTGGGCACTTTGAGCAAACCTAGCATTCTCCTAGTGTGAGCTGTGCGTGCAATCATGACACTTCTGGCTCATGACACATTTGGTCATGAACTTTTTATGCCTCACACTTGCCATAAACAACGTTGGCAGGCGCATTCGCTTGGCAGCTGGCCCCGAATACCTAGAGGTCGGAAATCTGATAGGCATCATGATATGAGAAGTCATTGAATGACGCGTTTCGTTTATAGGACCTTGGGCAAGGGAGAGGATTGCACGCACACATGCCACCCATCCACGTATCAGATCTGGATACACTCGTTGTACGAAGTGCTTAAATCTGGAGTATTGAATGATGATCATAGGAGTAGCACGGACAGGCTCAATAGCTATAACCAGCATAATCGCGACTAAATCTGGGCTTCAGGCAAATTGCATGCTGGCCAGAGCTGAAGGCTGCCCCTGCTGAAGATTTGCTGTGGCAATAACACAAAGTTTTTGTAATGTGTTAAAATGAATTCTTGGCAAAAATGTGCCTTGGACCATGTCAGACTCATTCAATATGTAGCAAGCATAATTTCAAAATTGAGCACATGTGCATATCATAAGAACGCATCACACTCAGCATTGAGGTGTTGTCATGGAGGACAATCAGCGCAAGTGATCAAATTTGCACAATTTTCATTTCCTGGTGATGAGCAAGATTGGTGAAGGGAGACATTTACCACTTTTTTTGTCAGCCCGGAGCAGGATCTGCAAATGTATAAATAAGCAAGTAAGGTGCGAGACATGGGGTGTATTAGTCATCCGCAAGTCAAAGGTGAAGGCTTCTATTTATTTATATAGAGCTTTCTTGAGAGGTTTTTTTCCCTTGAAACTTCACTTCTACAAAAAAAAGGTGCCTTTCAGCTGAAACATGCTTGAACATGCCTCTATATCACTTCCGTACAGTCGGCCTTCACCATCACTTTAAACTTCCAGAGTACCTTACTACATACCACTGACACCACTCATTCCAATTAATAGTCTATCTCTTCAACCCTTCCCAGTACTCTCGTGTCCCTCGTGCATCGGCAAAATTACTGGGCTACAAAATTGCATGCTGCGTTACAAAATTGCATGCAGAGTCACAATAGAGCCCTACTTCTGTCTGCACTTCAGGGGAGACCCCGCTTCATCGGTTGTCAGTGCCCTGCTACTTTGCAGCAGAGCTGTCTTCTTTCGAGGGGTGCAACCACTCAGTGCTGGCTGTTGGCTGCACCATTGGTTTCAGATCCCTTCTCAGCGGCGTTGGTCGGGCAGCTGCCTTGCCACCCTCTTCTGGTTCTGTGGCCAATTTTCCACCCTGCATGCTTGCAAGCAACACCCATCTGCCCATGTTTAAACACTCAAATTCTCTGCTCACATACCGCTTTGAGCCACGCCCATGCAAGAGCCGAGCATGGAGACACTCAAACAAATGCAAAATAACAAATCCAAGTCAAAATGAAAGCATGGTGCATGTAAGGGACGTGGGTGCATGGGCAGGATGAAAGGGTGTCATGCATGCACAAGGGTGGATATGCCTATATAAATGAGAGGGAGGGAACGCGTACGTGGCCCATGCGTCCATCACGTTCTCCATAGCGATGCCCTTGGTCTCCGGCAGGCACAAGGCGACCCACGTGGTCATGATGAGAACTCAGCCGGCAAAGATGAGGAACACTCCATATTCCATGGAGCACATCATTTAATTGAAGCACTGCCCGATGATGAAGCTGGCAATGAAGTTGACAAAGACAATTCCACACATGCCGGCCGTGCGGGTTTGGTTTGTGTGGATCTCCAACATCTGCGCGCATGCATTGGCAGCATAAGTCACCAGCTGATTCAGCGGACAGCTCACCATGACAGGGCAAGCATCTGTATAATTACAACTCTCCAAGCAACACTCTGCATGTCCAAGAAGGTTCCTTGCAAGGTAGATCCCAGCATGGCAATGACGTGGGCAATGATTTACTGCAGAAAATTGCGAGTCACAAATGACTAAAAACGAGTAAGAATTGTGAGGTGAGAGACGGAAGAGAGGGAACACCGCCCACCAGCCAGCCCAGGGGCCCCCAGGAGAAGGAGAAGCAAGCCACAAAGATGCAGATGCAGGTAAGCATCCCGTTGGCGATCTGCGCCAGGATAAAGCCGTTCTTGAAGTTCACGGCTGCGATGGCGCCGGTGTCAATCTGCATGCCAAACATGATGGCGCCCGCCAGGTATACGCTACGCTACGTAGAACAGCGGCCTGCGGCCAGTCTTGAAATGCAACACAAAATTCAATTTCACAGCTGCCAAACCGATATCTTGCACTTGAGGGAAAGACACAGTCAGTTAGGCAACGACAGTGCGATGAGCCACCGCTGAGTCATTGCTGACGAACTCCATGCTTGCCTCAGCTGCAGCATGCACTCGAGCAAGGCAGCAGAAATGCAACTCAGCACCCAGGTGTGCAGGCTGGTTCTCAGTGGGCTGCGCACCAGTCAACCAGTCCGATGGCGACAAAGGTGAAGACCAGGTTGACGGTGTTGTTGATGACCGTAATCATCAGCGAGGCCTTGACTCCAAAGCCCAGCACCTGGAAGAGCTGCGGCGCTGCACACACCAAACGCACTTCCCTTCAGCCTATGCTCGTGTCATCAACTTTTTTCTTCCCATCAGAGAAAAACCATGCACAAGGGCTCTCCAAGCCCGCCGACCGACATGCAATTCTCAGCACCTAGCAAGTCAGGCTCAAAAGGAGTGGGTGCCAGAGCCTGCATGCAAAGCGTCAGGGATGATGACGTGGCAGGCAGCGGGGGAGCGAAGGAATACACAAGGGGCGAGCGCACCGTAGAACATGATGGCGTTCATTCCAGTGATCTGCTGGAAGAAGGGGATGAGGAGGGCTGCCATGGTCTGCTTGTAGTGGCCCCGGCTGTACAGCGTGGTGACAGAGGCCCAGAAAGACTCCTCGCTCGTCGCCTTGGCATTCCTCTGAATGTCCATGAGCTCCTCCTGAACGTCATGGCCCTCCGGGCGCATCTTCACCAGCACCTGCGTGCGCGGCAGAGGCAACGCCGTCAGAGACCAGTGAATATTACTAACCGAGTCCAAAGAGGCCGAGACGGGACAGCAACGCTGCGCGAGATGCGGCAACCCCCGGAGGCAACGCTGCCGCAGACGGAACAAAAACCCCACATGCGAATGAGTCAGGCGGTGGCAGACATTCATTGCAGCCCACAGGGCGGCGCATGGCTCCGATGCAAGGCCTGGACATGCGTACCGCTGCACCACATTTCGGTTTGGTCTTATGTTCAGTACATTTCAGTGGGTTCCAAACAGGTGGCAGAGAGGAGGCTCTCACCGCCTCGGCCTTGGCGAGGTTGTTTGGGTCGTGCTCCAGCACCGAGTTGGGGGTGTCCGGGCAGAGGGCGACCCCGATGGTGAACACGAGCGCCGGCACCAGAGCAATGCCGAGCGACCAGCGCCAGCCGTCTGCGTGGGCCTCCACCCCTGCACAGTGCGCATGACTCAATCAGTCATCATCACTTGATTAGTCAACGTGACGACAGCATAACTAAACTTGATGTTCTGGCTTCTGCACGCCGCACCCAGAAAGGCTGCTGCAACAGAGCGTGGAAGATGTCTCTCTCGCAGTGCGCGGAATGCTGGGCTCAGAACTTTGCTGCAGCAATGGCCCCGGCTGGCGGGGGGCGATACAAATACTGAGCACCGTGCCCACGGTTGATTGGGTCTTGCTTGGATCTGGCAAGTCCGACAAGGGGTAGGATTGTGGCAGCCTTTAACTCCAGCTTGTCTGCAGGACGCACCTTGCCTCTTGGCACGAAAAGCGTGTAATAATAATAATAATGCACAAGGGGCCTCCTGGCTGGCCCTTCACGGGGCAAGGCTGAGACTGAGACAAGCCTGGCGCATAAGAGGATGTCTGTCTGGCCCTGTACAGAGTGAAGGTAAGAAAGGGGCGAGGGGAAAGGGGCAGGCTTCGTACCGTAATTGATGAGGGACGCAACGAAGATGCCGATGGTCGTCGCCAGCTGGAACAGGATGTTGAGGCCTCCACGCATCGAGGGGGGCGCCATCTCTGAGATGTAGGGGGCATGGCCTGCACAGTCAGCAAGGGCACTTGTGTCAGCGCTGCAGTGATTTCAAACACAGGAGAGACAGCTACGGCTGCAGTTGAACACATGCACTGCTGAGTGCAGAATGCCTTCTGCGCTGCCGTCCCTTGCTCTGCACCTTTCAAAGCCAGAAATAGACACCCGATATTTGCTCAGTGCTTGAACTTGTGAGCAGCTGCTGCAGGCGCAAGCCTCTTGTTGGGGGCCTTACCTCGTTGGCGAAGCCGATGCCGATGCCCAGGAAGATGCGGCCGGCAATGAGCATGCCGATGTTCTGCGCGAGCGCCTGCAGCAGAGCTCCAATGAGGAAGGCGATGCCGCCAGTCACCATCACACCGCGGCGGCCCAATCCACCGCGCCACATGTTGTGGTTGGACAGAAACAGCACTGCTATGCCTGCACATGCGCAAAGCAGCCCTCAGCTCCTGTGATTACAGCTTGTTATCATTGAAATTAGCAAGGTGCGTCCTGCAGACAAGCTGCAGTAAAAAGTTGCCATATTCCTACCCCTTGATGGACTCGCCAGATCCAAACAAAACTTAGTCAACCGTGGGCACGGTGCTCACTGTTTACACCGCCCCCCGCCAGCCCGGGCCAACTTGCAAGCCGCCCAAAATTTGGCAAGGCACATGCGATGCTCTGACAGACGACAGGAAGAGGCAGCAGTGATTAAAAGATCCAAATGACAGCATTGAGAAAGGAGTGAGCTGCAGGGACAGGCATGGCGGTGGGCAACAACTACTGGGTTTATGTTGGCAAGATGAGTTGGTGGTGCGCACTTGCTCCGGCGCCGGCCAAGAACATGGAAGAGGTCCACAACGTCAGGAGGTGATCGTTAAATGCGCAGTATGCGGACGAGGTACACAGTTTCTGGTTCGTCAGGACGTGCGGATAGAATTTCTGCGTTGCAAAGGAGATACGTCAGAAAACGGAGTGCGGAGGTAAAAGGAGCGGCCGACAAAAGCGAGTGACAGCGACAGGACGATAGGCAAGACGGAGAAGAGGCAGGCGGCTGACCTCCAGGAACGTGGGCATGCCCGTGACGCCCACAGTAACTCCTGCAACACAGCACCAACCCAGTCAGACACCGATGAACCCAGATCCTGCACCGCGTTTTCTATAGCTGAAAGCCTCCGTCCTTCACAGTGCTTCAAAAAACCCCAATCAATTACGGAACAACATGACGACTGAGAAGGCGGCTCACCAAGGTCATAACCGAACAGCAGACCACCGCAAGCCGCTGCGGCGCAGACGAGGAAGATGCGGGGTTTCCGCCATAACAAGAGCATGTTGGCCCCGAAGGACATCTTTGAAGCTGGAACCTGTAACAGAAGCAGATCGATTGATAACTGATTAGACTGAAACCATTGGCTCTTGTGAAGGCCTGTCGCACGGTCTGGCGCCATTATGGAGCGCCAATGGTGGAGTGGGTTGCGTCCTCAAACCCGGCATATGATACAGGATGAAGCAACACTTGGCAAGCAAGTGGATTTGTTACAACAACTGTAGGATGGACACCAGGGTATGAACTGACAAAGACGCCAATGATGTCTTACCGTGTTGGTCCTTCTTGATGGAGAGGAGTCTTCAGGCGGCAGCAGGCGGATGCTTTGCTAGAAGACAACCGGAGAGCAGAGCTAACCAACAAACCAATGAGCTACATTCGCTGTAGAAAGATATTTCGAATAAATTTGACAGCCGGCTGCTGCTGTTCGGGAGATTGAGTTGGGGTCGGTCGCCAAGTGAGGACGTCTGCCTCTTTTGGCACCTTCTGGAAGGCTCGTTCGCCAATCGCCATATTTCTCCTTTGCGTAATGTTTGGCCAGACCAGAGCGCATTGAGTTGCACACCAAGCGGGCTACTTGAAAGGACATCGAATTGGCCATCGGATTCATTGCACCTCGCCACTTGTCTTCACTCGTTCGTCGCCCCTCCGCCGCACCTTTGCACCGGATCGTTGCACGGCCTGACCACCCCACGCCCTTCTTGTCCAGGTATTGTGCAGGCCTCTTGAATGCTCCTTGAAGGTTGAAAATGGTTGTGCAGGCCCTTTACCAATATGCAGCTGACGCAGAATTCTGCAAAATGTTTCGATCCTTGGTAATGCTTGCACTGGGTTGAGGCATATGGCGAAGTTATGGTGGATGCAACAGAGTAATTAAAAATTTGTTTCAGGTATGCTGACTGATTTCTTAATACATTGTGCGATGTGGCGCAGGGTGCATTCCGGAAGTCTCCAGAAACCGTCCAATCGAAGAGCACAAGATGACCGCCATACAGCCACCCATATGGCACCTCGTCCAGCTGCAGGCAGACACGGAGTTCGCTGCGCACTTTGTGCATCCGCAAGCCTTCGGATACCCGGTCTGCTACCGGTTCCGGAGGCAGCACGACGATATCATCACAGAGCATTGTCTCGCAGTTTTGGAAAACGTGAGTAGCCCCTGTCACTGCAATGCTGAATATACACATTCAATGGAGTTGATGTTTTGTGTGTGGGTTCTGAAGCTCAATTTATCACTTGCATGCATGTGCCAAGGTGCAGCAACAGGAGCTGTCTCAGGCTGAAGTCCTGACATCTCTGGGTGCATCTGCAGGTCATCGCTGTGTACAGGAAGAATG